>ERZ1027217.101-NODE-101-length-49127-cov-12.331696_pt1 | contig 49127 bp, 39 predicted proteins | sample MGYA00519268_ERZ1027217 | MGnify/ENA primary metagenome ERZ1027217 (study PRJEB26926, sample SAMN06164537) | human gut metagenome | biome: ENVO:00009003; feature: ENVO:2100002; material: ENVO:00002003 | host: Homo sapiens | place: USA | collected 2012 ...
CATATGAACGCCATTCAAGCATTTACGCTTGCTTAATTAAACAGCATTGTGGCATGTCCCTACTACCTTATAACGCCAGTCAAGCATTAATGACTGATTCAGTTTGTGACATCGGTTCGTGTCACTCCTCCTCGGGATATTTGCGGTAATGCTCGTCAAGCACCGTCTGGATGTTGAAGTAAAATTCGCCGGCATCTCGTCCATGGCTGTCCTTGACCTTTATGCGCTCGAAATACGGCTCTATGAAGGCATGATCAACCACGGTGAAGCCCATCATATTGAGCAGCACATACTCATGCTGCGGCTCCACCACCCACCAAGCCTCGTCGTCGTCAGAGCCGGTGCCGGTGGAGACGATGGCCATCAGGATGTAGTTAAGCTTATACTGCCATACCTTGGCAGCATTGATGTCGCCCTTGTCACGCAGAGCCTGGATAAGCAGCGCCATGCTCCGCAGGTCAAACGGATTGTTGTCAAGCGAAAGCCGCGCATATTTCGCCACTGTGTCACACTGCTCCCGGGTCAGCTGCTTGCGCGTATTATACAGAGCCGACAGGTCCTTTCTGACCGGCGACGGACGATACGGGTCATAATCCTCCTGAAGCATGTAGCCGAGATAAAGACGGCGGAACTTGTCAATCTTCATCAGCGTATCGTTGCGCAGATACTCCTTCATCAGACGCGGATAGTAATACTGCCCGGAGCGGTCGGTGATTTCACGGCGTATCTGCTCCATGTCAGGAGTCTCACGCTTGAGCTGAGGCAATATGTTCTGCGCAACCGACGCTATGGTGCCCGACAAGGCTAATATGGCGATGATAAGAATGTGCTTCATAATTGATTCGTGTTCAGACCCGTTGACACGGGACTCGCCAAAATTAGCAAATATCTCCGTACATCACGCCTCCTGACGTGATGATTTAGGATGTTTTATAATTTGTATGAATTTTTCTCAACAAATCATGAAAAAGCCTCAGCCATGGCTTCAAGAGCCTGCATCAGGCAGCGGCGAGGCGTGGCCACGTTAAGGCGCACGAATCCGGCACCGTTCTCGCCAAACATCGTGCCGCTGTTAAGGGCCAGGTGCGCCTTATTGATCAGCACGTCCATCACATCGGCATGTGAAAGACCGAGACCGCTCATGTCAAGCCACACAAGGAAACTGGCCTGCGGACGATGCACCTTGACCTGCGGCAACCGCTCGGCCATGAACTCCTCCACGGCGATGATGTTGTCTTGCAAATAAGGTATCAGAGCGTCAAGCCACTCTCCGGCATGCCTGTAGGCAGTCTCAGCCGCCAATACAGCAGTGAAAGTCGGGTCTGACAGCTCATTGGTCTCAAGCCATGAATAGAACGGACGGCGCAACTCCTCGTTGCGAATCATAATCCACGAGCTTGCAAATCCGGGGATGTTGAATGTCTTTGACGGCGCACCCAACCATATGCCTACTTCGCCAGCTTCCGGGCAGCTCTCCACAAACGGCTGGTGCTTCTGGCCCCAAAGCATCAGGTCGCCATGGATTTCGTCGCTAACGACCTTTACGCCATATTTTTTGGCCATCTGAGCCACACGCCTCAACGATTCCTGCGTCCACTGCACCCCTGCCGGGTTATGAGGATTGCAGAGTATCATCATCTTGACACGCGGGTCTGACATCTTCTCCTCCAGGTCGTAATAGTCTATCACATAGTCACCTGCCGAGAGATGTATCAGGCGGTTATTTGACACCACACGTCCGTTTCCCTCGATTACCATGCGGAACGGATGATACACCGGCTCCTGTATGATGATATGGTCACCCGGCTCGGTGAAGAAATTGACGCAAAAAGCCAGAGCCTTGACCACGCCCGGGGCAAAAGTAAGCTCTTCACGGCTGACTTTCACGCCATGACGCTCAGCAAGCCATCCGATTATCGACTGCCAATATGAGTCAGGGGTAGCGGTATATCCGTAGATGGGATGCGCAAAACGCCGCATCATGGCCTCCTGTATGGCCGGATGGCAAGCAAAATCCATATCCGCAATCCAGAGAGGTCGCAAATCACTGCGTCCGAAAAGCGGTTTCAACTGCTCGAATTTCATAGCACAGGAGCCAGACTGGTCTATAATCTTGTCAAAATCAAAAGTGTGTTCCATAGCCGAATTAAGGGCGCCTCAAGGCATCCCCACGTGTGATAGGTTCATTGCACCACAAATTTAAGCATATTTTCCGAAACAGCCCAAAGCCTCGCACCATACTGCCTGTTTTTAAGTCATGTCATATTTTATTTAGAGGGTATTTTGGCAGATGGGGCGTTTATTGCTATTTTTGTGGATACATCTTTTATCTTAACATAAATTCAAAAAATCATCAACCATGAAACATGTCATCCTTCCCATCATAGGAGCCGTATGCGCCCTGAGCATGCAAGGCACAACGCCTGTACCGCCGATACAGCAAGCCGACGGAGGCTCCATAGACCGCCAATACATCTATTCTCCGCAGTTAGGCGAGAAATGGACTGTAGACGTGTGGCTTCCTGACGGTTATGATACAGCCAAGGACACCCGGTACCCTGTGATATACATGCACGACGGGCAGAATCTGTTTGACCCGGCAACCACCTGGAACCATCAGGCTTGGGAGATGGATTCAGTCACAACCTCATTAATCAAAAAAGACCTTATAGAGTCACCTATAATAATAGGCATACACAGCCACGCCGACCGGCGCAAAGGTGACCTAATGCCGCAGAAAGCGGTGGAAGGCACCACCATGACCTACGCGCAGATTGACAGCCTCATGGGTGGCATCCCTATCCGCGGCGATGCCTATGCACGTTTTATCGCGGAGACCCTCAAGCCACATATCGACGCCATATACCGCACCTTGCCTGATGCTCCCAACACCACCGTCATGGGGTCAAGCATGGGCGGACTGATGTCGATATACGCCATGAGCGAATATCCCGATGTGTTCGGCAACGCCATATGTATGTCAACACACTGGATAGGCAATCCCGACCAGTCTGAAGCATTCGCTAAAGCTATGTACCGCTATCTCGACAAGAATCTGCCACGCGACGGCAAACACAAGCTCTATCTTGACCACGGGACGGAAACACTCGACAGCCTTTACGGCCCTTGGGAAGAGATGATGATAGGGCTGGTTAAGACCTGCGGATATGCCTCACCTGAAACCCTTGAGACCTATATAGACCAAGGTGGCGCGCACACCGAGACCTCATGGGCTGCCCGTGTTGACCGTCCGCTGCTGTTTGTGCTCGGCAAGAAGCAAGGCAAATGACCGGAATAATTGCGTCCGTCCCACAGCATCACACCTTATTACAATATTACGGGCCGTCAAACGGCACTATTTTTTGGTCAATGGCCGTGTATTGACTAACTTTGCTTTGACAGCGGCTGTTATATGTGTAATATATGTGCTGACATACGCCGCCATACCATCAATCCATTAACTCCGATTACCGACCCACATCATGATGAAATCCGTCATACTGCTGATTGTCGCTGCTGCCGTGGTGGCCATCATCGCCCCCTCAGCCAGAGCATCGCTTACCGCATCAAAGGCTTTCGCCACCGCTCCACAGAGCGTGTTTCCGCTTCTCGACGCAAGCACGAGGCTCGACATGATCGACTACTACAACAGCAACCTCACAACCCCCTCGCCCAACCGCCTGGACGGACGCAGCCGCATCACCGCCCTCTCTGACAGGATGGCAAGCATCGAGCTGACCCCGGCATCGAGCTGCGATGTGGTCATACTTCCGGCAGCGGCAGGCGACACAATCATCGCAGTGATAAGCACCGTGGCCACTCCGGCCCACGACAGCCACATATCATTCTACACCCGCGACTGGAAGGAGATACCCACCGCACGTCTGTTTGAGAAGCCTGTGCTCAGCGACTGGCTCAGCGACCAGGGCAAGAAAAACCGCGGCGACGTGGAAGCCATGGTGCCGTTTCTGCTGATAAGCTACACCTGGGACCCATCGTCCAATATCCTGACCCTCACCAACAACACCAAGGAATTCCTGACCGACGACATCTACAGCTTCGTCAAGGACTATATGCTCCCGACGATTTCCTACCGCTGGGACGGACGCAAATTCTCCAAAATCAAAGACTGAGGCTTTGAGAGGCAAAGAAACAAATCAGGCCATGACCCTTGAGACGCTCAACCGTCTCATCGGCTCGCTCATCACCACCGATGCCACCCAGAACGTATGGGTGACAGCCGAGCTGAGCGATGTGGCAGTGCGCGGAGGCCACTGCTACCTCGAACTGCTCCAGAAAGACCCTGACACCGGACGGCAGGTAGCCAAAGCGCGAGGGATAATATGGGCCAACGTCTACCCCACCATCTCCCACGGATTCATGGCCGCCACGGGACAGCAGTTTGCTTCTGGCATAAAACTGATGGTCAGGGCTTCGGCCACTTTCCACCCGGTATTCGGCCTCTCGCTCATCATCAGCGCGGTCAACCCGGAGTACACCATGGGCGACCTGATGCGCCGCCGCATGGAGATACTCCGGCGACTAAAATCGGAGGGCATACTTGACGACAACCGCAATCTCGCATGGCCCGAAGTGCCGCAGCGCATTGCGGTAATATCTGCCCCCGGAGCGGCAGGTTACGGCGACTTCATCAACCAGCTGTTTCACAACAAGCACCTGCTGCGCTTTGACGTGAAGCTGTTTCCGGCCATCATGCAGGGCGAGAAGGCTCCGGCTTCGATTATCGCGTCTCTTGAGGCCATCCTTGCCGAGGAGCATCCGCGCCAGGGTGTGGTCATCATACGTGGAGGCGGCGCGACAAGCGACCTGCAAGCCTTTGAAGACTATGGGCTCGCTTCAAGCATAGCGCAGTTTCCGCTACCTGTAATCATAGGCATAGGTCACGAGCGCGACATAACAGTGCTCGACTATGTGGCCAACATGCGCGTCAAGACCCCGACTGCCGCCGCCGAGTGGCTTATATCCCGAGGTGCCGACGCCCTCAACCGTCTGCAACTGACAGCCACCTCCATAGCATCCACCGTGAGCGAACGCATATCGGGGTCGCTGCAACAGCTTGCCTACTTCGAAGGCATACTCCCCACCGCCCCCCTCAGAGCCGTGGAGCGCAGCCGTGAACGGCTCAATCTCGCAGCCATGACCCTCACACAGTCAGGCGACCGGCGGCTTGGCCCGGAACGCATGCGCCTCCAGTCATTCTTGCCTCGCCTCGAGACGGCTGTAACCACGCGGCTGTCGAGTCTGCGTGACCGGCTGGATGCTGATGCCCGACTGCTGGATGCACTCTCGCCACAAGCCACCCTCAACCGCGGATACTCCATCACACGCCTCAACGGACATGCCGTGACCGATGCCTCCCAACTATCCCCGGGCGACATCATCTCGACCATACTCGCCTCCGGCGAAGTAACAAGCACAGTAACAAGCCGATAACACCGACAACCACCACATATGGACAAACCAGATTTCCGACCCGTCAAAGACCTTACATATAATCAGGCAGTGACCGAACTCGAACAGATACTGCGCACCATGCAGAGCGACAACTGCGACATAGACATGCTCAGCGTGTACACACGCCGCGCAGCCGAACTGCTGACAGAGTGCCGCTCACGCCTGACCACCACCGAGGCCGACCTGCAAAACGCGCTTGCCGACCTTATGAAAAAATGCTAAATTTGCCCAATTGTTCCACACCACATAACGTCATAAGCCATGACACGCAACGTCAAACCTAAAAAAGCCTTAGGCCAGCACTTCCTGACCGACCTGTCGGTGGCGCGCCGCATCGCCGCCACCCTTGACGACTACCGTGGACTACCTGTCATAGAGGTGGGTCCCGGCATGGGAGTCCTGACCCAGTTTCTGCTCTCTGAAGGCCATGACGTCAAGGTGGTGGAAATCGACGGCGAAAGCGTAGACTATCTGAGAGAGGAATATCCGGAGCTGTCGGACCGCATCATTGACTCCGACTTTCTGAAGCTCGACCTCAACAAAACCGTTCCGGGCGACGGACAATTCTGTGTAATAGGCAACTACCCCTACAACATATCGTCACAGATATTTTTCCACGTACTCGAATACCGCGACCGCGTGGTATGCTGCTCCGGCATGCTCCAACGGGAGGTGGCCGAGAGGCTTGCCGCCCCTGCCGGCACCAAAGCCCGTGGCATATTGAGTGTGCTGCTGCAGATGTGGTACGACGTGGAATATCTCTTCACTGTCGACGAAAATGTGTTCAACCCTCCACCCAAGGTCAAAAGCGGTGTGATAAAGATGACACGCAACGGTGTCACCGATCCGGGGTGCGACGTGCGCCTGTTCAAGACAGTCGTAAAGACCTCTTTCGGTCAACGGCGCAAGACCCTGCGCAACTCTCTGCGCGGCCTGTTTGCCCCTGGGGCACCCCTGCCTGACACTCCGATGATGGCACTCCGGCCCGAACAGCTGACTGTAGAGCAGTTTGTGGAACTGACAAACCTCATCGCCGCCTCACGGACCCAGCAAAGCGAATAATCCAATACATCTATCAGCCACATTTCCGGATTTACACGTCACATGAAAGAATATTCACCCGAAGATCTCGAACATATCCGGTCAATCATAGCAGACAAAGACGAAGCCGCTGCACGCAAGCTGCTCGAAGGGCTGCACCCGGCCGACATTGCCGACCTCTACCAGGACCTGGACTTGGAGGAAGCCGAGTATCTCTACCGACTCCTTGACCCGGAGACGGCGGCTGACGTGTTGATGGAACTTGACGAGGACGACCGCCGCAAACTGCTCCACAGCATGCCGCCCGAGGAAATCGCCAAGCAGCTCATTGACAATCTCGACACCGACGATGCCGTAGACATCATCCAGGAGCTCGACGAGGAGGACCGTGAGGAAATCCTCACCCACATGGACGATGTGGAACAGGCCGGTGACATCATAGACCTGCTCAAATATGACGAGGACACTGCCGGAGGTCTTATGGGCAGGGAGATGCTGGTGGTCAACGAAAACTGGAGCATGCCCGAGTGCATCAAGCAGCTGCGCATGCAGGCCGAGGACATGGACGATGTATATAATGTATATGTCATCGACAACGACAACAAACTGCGCGGTGTCCTCCCTCTGAAAACCCTCATCACACATCCGTCCGTATCAAAGATAAAACACATCATGGAGACCGACCCGGTGGCTGTCAGAGCCGATACGCCGGTCGACGATGTGGCACTCGACTTTGAGAAATATGACCTCGTGGCCATGCCTGTAATTGACGAAATCGGACGTCTCGTGGGCTGTATCACCGTCGATGACGTGATGGACGAGGTGCGCGAATCAAGCGAACGTGACTACCAGCTGGCATCAGGTCTGTCGAGCGACGTCGAAGGCGACGACAAACTGATTGCACAGACCAAGGCGCGTCTGCCATGGTTGCTCATAGGCATGATCGGCGGTCTCAGTAACTCCATCATCCTCGGACACTGGGAGGAGGGCTTCGTGGCCGACCCAACCCTGGCCCTGTTCATACCTCTGATAGGCGGCACCGGCGGTAATGTCGGCACACAGTCATCGGCTATCGTGGTGCAGGGTCTCGCCAACGGCTCACTCGACATCAAGCATGCCGGCCGTCAGATACTCAAGGAGCTCGGCGTAGGCCTGATCAACGGCGCCATCATATCGCTGCTGGTGCTGGTATATAATTTCTTCCGCCTCGGCGACGGACATGCCATCACCATGACCACCATGTCGGTCAGCATCGCGCTGTTTTGCGTGGTGATGTTCGCCTCAGTGTTCGGCACCTTTGTGCCTCTCACGCTCGAACGCTTCAAAGTGGACCCGGCACTTGCCACCGGGCCCTTCATCTCCATCACCAACGACATCGTCGGTATGATTATCTATATGGCGGTATCGTCAATGCTGATGCTCCACCTGCTCTGAGTCACAGCTTGGCGGCCATGACCGCAGCCATCTCCGACAGCGCATCGACCACGGTTACCATCTGCGCCTGTTTCATATCGGCTGTAGGAGCTATCACCTCCACAGGTTTACCGTCAAATTTTGCCGCCAGCTTGCGCACTGACTGTGCCCCCCAGGCATGCGAGCCGGCTATGCCTATGATACGGTTCTTGACCCCGCGGGCCACGAGCGCATCGGCCAGATGAGCCACAGGGGGGAATATCTCGGAATTATATGTAGGGCTGACAAGCACGAGCCCCTTAAGCCTCATCACCTCGCCAAGCACATGGCTCAACGGAGTGCGTGAGACATCGAACATCACTATGTCCTTGACCCCTTCTGCGGCAAGTTTCGAGGCTATCTCCTCAGCCATGGCCGTGGTATTGCCATACATGGAGCCATAGGCCACCACAACACCGGCTTCGCCCTCCCATCGGGCCATCCGGGCATACTGTCCGCCTATTTCCTGTCTGCGGCTGTGCCATACCGGGCCGTGGGTGGTGCATATATAGTTGACCGTGAGAGGCGCTATCTTTGTAAATGCCTTTTCGACAAATGTACCGTACTTAGCCACTATGCAGCCGTAGTACCTGTAAGCCTCTCGGAAATAATGGTCTACCATCATATCATCATCAATGACAGCTCCGTTGAGTGCTCCGAAGCAGCCGAAGGCATCGCCCGTAAACAATATCCCTTCTTCCTGTAGGTAGGTGAACATGGTTTCAGGCCAGTGCACCATGGGGGTCATTATAAACTGCAAGGTACGGTCGCCGAGGCTCAGAGTCTCTCCCTCGGCCTTGACCACGACATTTGACTCTATACCGTAGAAACCCTTGAGCATGTCGGCGGTCTTGGCATTGCCCACGATTTTAAGGTCGGGATAACGGTCAAGCAGCATCGGCAACACACCGCTGTGGTCAGGCTCTATATGGTTGATGACAAGATAGTCGGGATCACCGCCCTCCAGAGTCTCCTCTACGTGACTGAGATATTCCGGAGCGTGTCCTGAGTCACTTGCGTCAATGATGGCCGACGCTTCGCTGCCACGCACTATATAGCTGTTGTAACTTACTCCGAGAGGCAGGTCCCAGAGGCCCTCAAAAAGATCTGTCGTACGGTCATTGACGCCGCAGTATATCACACGGTCTGAAATATTCTTTATATTCATGTCTATGTATTAAATGCTTATATATTTTATTTATCAACGCTCTTATAGCGTCCCCGGGTCATGGAAAACGCCTGTTTCTTGAATATCAGCACCGGGATGGTGGCACCCCCGGCGAGCACTCCGATGACCATGCCCGTGACAGCCGAGTTGGCGACAAACTGCTCGAGGTAGTCAAGAAGCTGTACGTTGCTGTCGATGTTCTGAATCAGCAATATAAGGGCGAACACCGATTTATAGGCATACATACCCGGAACCATCGGCAACAATGCCGGTATGAGCAGACAGGTCATAGGAGTATGGCATGCGCGCCCCAACGGCAACGACAGCATGCCCATCGACACCGAAGCGGCAAGACTGGCAGTCACTATGTCCACCCCGGCATAGTTGATAAGGGAGAAACGCAGCGCATGCCCTATCGCCGCCAGCAGCGCGATATATGGAAATGTCCGCACTCCCGGATCGGATATAGCCCCGAATCCTATCGCAGCTACTGCGGCAAACATACCGTCAAGCAATACATCAACGATTATATCTGTCATGACATATATAATTTATAAAAGAGAACCCTTGATGAGCAACAGCGTAAACGAAAGCCCTATGGCTATGCACATTATCAGCAGCAAAGTGCTTACCAACCGGCTGAAACCGACGAGGACATGTCCGTCAAGCACATCGACAAAACTGTTGATTAGCGGCACTCCCGGTATCAGAAACAGCGGACTGGTAGCTATGGCAATCTGAGCCGTGCAGTCAAACAGCAACGACACCGAAGCGCACATAGAAGCCACATACGCAGCAACGACAAACACTATGAAATGGTTGACATGACGCTTCTGCATATACTGCCGCAATCCGAATCCGACAATGGTCGCCACAAACACCACAAGCATTGCCAGAACGTCACCACCAAACAGGCGGCAGAAACAAGCATTGGCAAACCCTACAAGCACCAGCACGAGCTGCGGATTGATGCGCGGCTTCGATGTGAGACGGGCAAACTGCTCCCGGAGTTCTTCAAGGGTCAACTTCTCATCTACAGCCTGCCATGACAGACCGCTGAGGTCTGAATTTCGCAGAAAGCTGATGGGCAGAAGTTCCACCGTGCCCACACGTGTCAGCACAGTGCCGTCAGAGGGGTCACGCATCGACATGACATAATGACGCAGGGTGTACGAAATCTGCACCTCGACATGAAGCGAACGCGCTATCCTTTCGGTACACCGCACCACCCTCGAAGTGTGGACTCCGCAGCCAAACATATACGAGGCATATTCGCTGCAAAAATCCATAATCTCGCCCAACGGCGTAGACGACTGAGGCTCATTCATAGTCTGTATCGTATATTAGGATAACCTTTTACTGTCACTCAAGCGGCTCTTGCAGATAATCGCGGTATATCCTGCATTCGGGATGACAGCGGAAAAAGTCGTCAAGCCCCGGGGAGACCACATCATTAGGTCCGAGATGCCACCTTGAAGCATCGGCGGTGAAATTTGCCGTGCAACGGTTCTCCACAAACACATTAGGCAACTGACGCGATATCCACTCTGCGCGCGGAATGGTCGCTCCATAGTATATGCGCCGCATCACCTCCCAGCCGGTAGAGATCACACACAACAGCGACACCGCGACAAACGCCTTGCGCAATCTGCGCGGATGGGATTTCCATGTGCTGACAAACATGGCAGCCTCAAGCGTAAGGAAAGTCTGCACTGCCATCTGCATCCTTGATCCGAAATCGGCAGAATATCCTACCTGTATGAAGAAGGCTATGGCACTCGGGATAAAAAGCAGCCAGAACTCCGGCATGCGACCTATGCGTTTCCATAGCACAGGCATCCACACCACCATCTGCAGCGTGATTATGATCAAGATATGTACTATCATCTTGATGCGTTGGATCACCACAGGTCCTTCACCTGCCGGATACCATCCTACGTGTCCGGCTGCATTGTTAAGAGAGAGAAATGCAGCCACCGGTATGACTATGATTACCGAAGCAATATTCAACGGCGAAAACAACACGCACATTTTTGATGACAGACCTTGACACTCCGACATCTCCTTATATAACATCCACACCACTAACGGCAACAGCGAAAAGGCTGCTATGGGAGAACTTATCGCCATCAGAGCGAGCACTGCGGGAGCATATCCCTTGCACGGACGGGTGAGTATCATCATCGTAGCAAGAAATGCCGGGATGTACTGATTGAAGATGAAACCCATCAGAGCCATGTTTGGAGCAGTAAACCCAGCCGGCGAATAGCCCCAAAGCCCCCTGTATATGGTGAAATGCATGTCCGGGAAAAAATTGCTGTAGATCACGACACCCAAAGCATCAAATCCTGAAAACAGGAAGAGTACGAGAAGCGTCGGCAATGTAACCCGGCCTATAGATTCGTACATCATCCTCAAGCCGAGCCATACGCCCAAGGAAGCGTAAAACAGCTGGCAGATATAGCCCGATTCAATGCTGTGGAAAAGTTTTGCCACCACAGCCGGCGGCAACCAGAAGCCGAAGTAGTAATTGAGCATCTGTCCGCCCGTTATCACAGGCCACGGATTGGATACCAGATCGTTAAATACCGCATTGCGGAATATATGATCCGGAGGATCCTGCCACATCAGACCGCCTATACCTGCACTGGCGACCCAAAACAGCACCAGGGCGGCTATAAGAATCTCACGCCCTGCCGAGGCAAACCTCACACGGCCTTTGAGATGCCTGAACGGCCATACCGACACCCAGAGCCCCATTATCAGCGGCAACACAGCCACCCACCAATAGGTCCACCCCACGAGAAATATCGCCAAGGGGAGCCACAGGTAGAGCATGGAAACCGTATAAAGGACTCTGCGTGACATCTTTTGCAGTGTGATTAAACCATTCGTATTGGAAACCGTCAATTAAAGACGGGGCAAATTTACGAATATTTTTTCGCTTTACGCGCGTGCCCATCATCTCATTTATCTTGTCTTTGACGCTCCATGCAGCCCATCTCGGCTGGTCAAAATGTCACAATTTTGTATATATTTTGTCCTATTTTTACCATTACAGAGCATCTACACGAATTTCCGACACAAAAAAATCGTATATTTGCAACTTGATGCTTAATAGAAAAGCGATAATTAACAACAAACCTATCACATATTTACATTATTTCCTAATTAGCAGATGAAAGCTATCACGTTGAAATCAGCAACCCTGTACGCTCTCTCCACAGTCATCGCAGGGTCACTCCTCACCTCTTGTGGCGGACAGCAGCAACAGCAGCAGGCAGGTGCCCCCGAGATTGCCGTCATGACAGTAGGCGACACCAACACCACCCTGCAGCAGTCATATCCAGCCACACTCCGTGGTAAAACAGACATCGACATCCGTCCGCAAGTAACAGGCTTCATAACCAAAGTACACGTCGACGAAGGACAGCAGGTCCACAAGGGACAGGTACTTTTCACCCTTGACCAGGTGCAGTTCCAGGCAGCCGTCGACCAGGCTCAGGCTCAGGTAGCCACAGCCAAGACAGCCGTCAGCACCGCCCAGCTCACCGCTGACAACAAGCGCCGCCTCTATGACAAAAACATCATAAGCGAATATGAGTGGCAGCTTGCCGACAACGACCTCCAGAATGCCAAGGCGGCTCTCGCCCAGGCTAACGCCGCCCTCGTGACAGCCAAGAAAAATCTGGCATACACAGTGGTTACTGCCCCCAGCAGCGGCGTGGTAGGCTCCATACCTAACCGCGAAGGCTCACTGGCATCACCCTCAAGCCAGACCCCGCTGACCACTATCAGCGACATCAGCGACATCTACGCCTACTTCTCCCTTACCGAAAAGGACATCCTCGCCATGACTGACAACGGCAGCCGTAACATCAACACTGCCATCACACAGATGCCCGAGGTAGAACTTGAACTCGCCGACGGATCCACCTACAGCTCCAAGGGCAAGGTTTCCACCATCTCAGGTGTCATCGACAGCAGCACAGGCGCAGCAAGCGTACGAGCCATATTCCCCAACCCGAGCGGCATGCTCCGAAGCGGTTCTACAGGCCGTGTAATTATCCCACGTACCTTCAATGACGTAATTGTCATCCCCCAGAAAGCCACAAACGAGCTTCAGGATCGCCGCTTTGCCTATGTGGTCAACGACTCCAACAAGGTTGTCGCTACCCCCATCACAGTTTCACCCCTCAATGACGGCAGCAACTTCGTGGTCACTTCAGGTCTGAAGCCCGGCGACCGCATCGCAGTCGAAGGCGTGGGCATTTCTGTCCGTGACGGTGTGGAAATCAAACCAGTAGATGCAGCTGCCAAAGCTGCCGCCATGGCTCAGCAGGGCGCAGCTCAGCAGCAGCAGCCAGCCGCCAAATAACACCGAGCCTGATACGGCTATAACTCACTCCACATACATTACTTTTTCGTAAGACTATTCACCACCAATGAAACTTGATACCTTTATTAACCGCCCGGTGCTATCGACGGTTATATCAATCTTCATAGTGCTGTTGGGTCTGATCGGTCTCGTGTCCCTGCCCGTGACCCAGTATCCCGACATCGCTCCCCCAACCATACAGGTGTCTACCACCTATCAGGGTGCAAATGCCCAGGCTGTGCTCAACTCTGTGATTGCCCCTCTTGAAGAGTCAATCAACGGTGCCGAAGGCATGACCTACATGGAGTCTACCGCCACCAATACAGGTAGTGCTACCATCAACGTCTACTTCCGTCAAGGATTTGACCCCAACATGGCAGCCGTCGATGTGCAGAACCGTGTAGCCAAGGCCCAGAATCTTCTTCCTTCAGAAGTTCTCAAGGTGGGCGTCCTGACCCAGAAACGCCAGTCATCGATGCTCGTCGGCATAGCCCTCTATGACACATCGGGCAACTATGACGGTGAATTCCTCGACAACTACGCCAAAATCAACATGATTCCGGAGCTGCAGCGTATCAACGGTGTCGGCGACGTGATGAGCTTCGGTGCCGACTACTCCATGCGTGTATGGCTCAAGCCGGAGGTGCTCGCGCAATACAATCTCATGCCCTCCGATGTGGCAGCGGCTCTCGCCGAGCAGAACCTTGAGGCCGCTCCCGGTGCATTCGGCGAGCAGGGCAACCAGAGCTTCCAGTACACCATGCGCTACAAGGGCCGTCTGTCCACCCCCGAGGAATTTGACAAAATCGTAGTGCGCGCCCTCCCCAACGGCGAGACTCTCTATCTCAAGGATGTGGCCGATGTGGAGCTTGGACGTGTGACCTACGGTTTCTCCAACTCTCTCAACGGCTACCCCTCCACGATGTGTATCGTGTTCCAGACCCCCGGCTCCAACGCCACCACCATCATCAACGACTGTCTCGGTTATGTAGACAAGCTCAAAAAAGAGCTCCCTACCGGCCTGCAGATAGCCGTACCTCTTAACAACAACGACTTCCTCTACGCTTCAATCCACGAAGTTATCAAGACCCTCATCGAGGCCTTCGTGCTCGTGTTCCTTGTGGTCTACATCTTCCTCAGCGACTTCCGCTCTACCATCATCCCGGCCATCGCCATCCCTGTGGCCCTCGTCGGCACATTCTTCGTGATGAACCTCATCGGATTCTCGGTCAACCTCATCACCCTCTCGGCGTTAGTCTTGGCGATTGCGATTGTGGTCGACGACGCCATCGTCGTCGTCGAGGCGGTCCATGCCAAACTCGATGTCGGATACAAGAGTTCGCGAAGGGCCGCCATAGACGCCATGAACGAAATCGGTGGCGCTATCATATCCATCACGCTCGTCATGATGCTCGTGTTCATCCCGGTATCGTTCATGCCCGGCACGGCAGGTATCTTCTACCAGCAGTTCGGTCTGACCATGGCCATAGCCATCGGTTTCTCCGCGCTTAACGCCCTTACGCTCTCGCCGGCTCTTTGTGCGCTGTTCCTTAAGCCTCACAACCCCGACCAGCCCCTGAAGGAGCGTGTAGCCGAGGCCTACAAGGCATCCACCGAAGCTGTGGTAGGCAAGTACAAGAAATCATTCTCGCTCCATCCGCTCATCGTAGTGGGTCTGCTGGCGTTTACCATCTACTGCATGGTGGCCGGCTGGTTCAGCACAGCAAGCATCGTCAAGCTTGTCATAGCCGTGGCCGTGGCCATTGTCGCAGTGTACGGCCTGTTTACCAAGCGTTTCCATGAGGCATTTGAAGCAGGTTACAACTCGCTTATCGGCGGCTACAAACGCATTGTCAGCTTCTTCGCACGCCACAAAATATCAAGTTTCGGCACAGTTCTCGGAGCTATCGCCGTGCTCGTATGGCTTATGAACATTACCCCGAGCGCCCTCGTGCCCAACGAGGACACCGGCGTGCTCTTCGTCATGGTCGATATGCCTCCGGGCACATCCCAGGAACGCACTGAGCAGACCCTCAACCAGGTGGATGCTGCCATTGCCAACATCCCCGGTATAGAGTACCGCCAGAAGATTGTAGGCTACAGCTTCCTCGCCGGCCAGGGTGCCACTTACGGTACATTCATCGTCAAGCTCAAAAACTGGGACGAACGTACCGCCAAGGACGAATCGGCCGATGCAATCCTGATGAAAATCTACGGCGTCACAGGTCAGTTTGTCAAAGACGGCCGCGTCGTGGCCTTCGCTCCTCCTATGATTTCGGGTTACTCGATGACCAACGGTTTCGAAATCAAGATGCAGGACAAGACCGGCGGCGACATCAACCAGTTCTTCGGCATAGTGCAGGGCTTCCTCGCCCAGCTCAACCAGCAGCCTGAAATCCAGGTGGCCTATACAACCTTCAACCCCACATTCCCCCAGTATCTCGTAGACATTGACGCCGCCAAGGCCAAGCAAGCCGGCATCAGTCCTCAGACCATCCTGAGCACACTCCAGGGATACTACGGCGGTCTGTACGTGTCAAACTTCAACCGATTCGGCAAGATATACCGCGTCATGATGCAAGCAGGTGCCGAAAGCCGTATATCGCCCGAAACGCTCAATGCCATAAAGGTGCGCAACGCCTCGGGAACCATGGCAAGCATCAGCAATTTCGTCACTCTCGAGCGTGTGTTCGCTCCTGACTTGATGAACCGCTTCAACATGTTCACCTCTATATCCGTGACAGGTAGCCCGGCTCAGGGATATTCTTCAGGCCAGGCACTTGAGGCCATCGCACGTGTAGCTGCCCAGACTCTTCCGGCTGGTTACGGCTACGAATACGCCGGTATGACACGTGAGGAGGGCAGCAGCTCGAGCGGCAGCGCCACCGCCATCATCTTCGGTCTCTGTCTGCTCTTCGTCTACCTGCTTCTCTCGGCACAGTATGAGAGCTACATCCTGCCTCTGGCCGTTATCTTCTCGATACCGTTCGGTCTGATGGGCTCGTTTATCTTCGCACAGATATTCGGCGTCGACAACAACATCTACCTCCAGATTGCGCTCATCATGCTTATCGGTCTTCTTGCCAAGAACGCCATCCTTATCGTGGAGTTTGCGCTCGAACGCCGCCGCACAGGCATGTCGGTGCTCAATGCGGCCATTGACGGAGCCGTGGCGCGTCTCCGCCCGATTCTGATGACCTCTCTGGCCCTCATCATCGGTCTGTTGCCCCTGATGTTTGCCCACGGTGTAGGCGCCAACGGTAACCGCGCCCTCGGCGTAGGCTCTATCGGAGGTATGTTAATCGGTATGATACTCCAGATTTTCATCGTGCCGGCTCTGTTTGTGACATTCCAGCTCATCCAGGAGAAGATTACACCTATCAAGTGGAAAGACACATCCAACGAGGGTCTCGAAAGCGAAATCGAACAGTATTCACGATAATCCCATCCGCTCATCCTCCTCTCTCCCCTATTTTTCATTACTGACAACTTCCATATACGCTCAATGAATATCAAGCATATATCATGGATTGTAGCAGCGGCCATAGGCGCATCGGCCATGACAGGCTGCAACATCTACAAGAAATTCGAGATGCCTACCGACTCAGCCCTGACATCACAGTATGTCAAAGCCGACTCGGTGACACGTAACCCAGAAGCCTACGGCAACCTGCAGTGGCAGCAGGTATTTACCGACCCTGTGCTCGCAGGTCTCATACAGCAAGCTCTTGACAACAACACCGACCTCCAGAACGCCAAGCTCAATGTAGAAGCCGCACAGGCGCGTCTCCAGGGAGCCAAGCTGGCTTACTTCCCCTCTGTAGCCCTCGCACCGCAGGGAGGCAAATCATGGACCAAGCTCCACGGCGGTGACATGAACGGCTCTGACTGGACCTACAGCATACCCCTCTCAGTCAACTGGGAAGTGGATATCTTCGCACGTCTGCTCAACTCCAAGCGCGGAGCCAAGATGGCCCTGCTCCAGAGCGAGTCATACCAGCAGGCCGTGCGCAGCCAGATCATAGCATCGGTAGCCGCCATGTACTACACCATCTCCTCGCTTGAGAGCCAACTGGAACTTTCCCGTAACACCGCCACCCTGTGGGGTGAAAGTGTGGAGGTTATGAAGAACCTCAAGCTGGCCGGCCGTGTCAACGAGGCTGCCGTCGTCCAGTCAACGGCGCAGTACTACTCCATCCTCGCCAGCATCACCGACATAGAGGTCAATCTGCGCAGTGCCTATAACACACTCTCTCTGCTCCTCAACACGATGCCCCAGAAATGGGACATCCCGGCGCAGCACACAGCCCTGATGCCCAACATAGTACGTGAGTCAATCCCGATGGTCGAACTGGCCTCACGCCCCGATGTCAAGGCTTCGGAATACGCATTGGCTACAGCCTACTACGCCACCAACTCGGCCCGCTCGGCATTCTATCCGTCGCTCAACATCACCGGCACAGGCGCTTTCACCAACAGCTTCGGCTCGCTCGTGACCAATCCCGGCGGATGGCTTCTCAACCTCGCCGGACAGCTCGCCGCTCCCCTCTTCTCGCGCGGACAGAACATCGCCAACCTCAAGATTGCCAAGGCTCAGCAGCAACAGGCTCTCAACAACTTCGAGTACACCCTCATGTCGGCAGCTGCCGAAGTATCCGATGCCATGATGACCTACCAGAAGGCCACCGAAAAGCAGGAATACCTCGCCGACCAGACCGACAACTACTCTAAGGCGGTAGAATACAATCAGGAACTCCTCCAGTACGGCACATCGACATACCTCGAAGTCCTCACAGCTCAGCAGGCACTCCTCTCATCACAGATAGGAGAAATCACATGCCGCCTGACACGCGAGCGTGCCCTGATCAATCTCTACCAGAACCTCGGCGGAGGCCGCTAATCTGAAATCCTTATATCTATAATCAACTACAATTACCACCATGGGAAAAGGAATAAGCCAGCTGGCTCACATCGACCCCTCGGCCAAGATAGGCAAGGATGTAATCATACATGCCTTTGCTTATATTGATGCCGACGTGGAAATCGGTGACGGATGCGAAATCATGCCCTACGCATCCATCATCCATGACACTCGCATAGGCAAAAACACCAAAATCTACCAGTACGCCGTCATTGGCGCAGACCCTCAGGATTTCCGCTGGAAAGGCGAAAAAGGCCTGTGTGTCATAGGCGACAACTGCGTGATACGCGAAAACGTCATCATCAACCGCAGTATCCGCGAAGGTCAGGCCACTACCATAGGCAATGAGGTCTATGTCCTCGCCAAGAGCCACATCGGCCATGACTCAATCATAAAGGGCAAGACGGTGCTCGGCAACGGCGTTACCATAGCCGGCGATGCCGAAGTAGGCGAATGCACCATCATGTCATCGAACACAATGCTCCACGAGCGTTGCAAGATTGGCGACTGGGTGCTCATCAAGGGTGGATGCCGCATCGGCAACAATGTGCCTCCATACACCGTATTTGCCCACAATCCGGCTGAATACGATGGCGTCAACGCCGTGGTTATGGCACGTCACGGTTTCAACATGCACCAGATTGATGACATCGCCAAAGCCTACCGACACGTCTATCAGAGCGGCACATCAATCTTCAATGCCGTGCGCCGCATCGAAAACGACGTTGAGCCCAGCCCCGAACGCGAAAACATACTCAACTTCATTGACCGCGTAAACCAGCGCCTCGTCGACCTCAAAGTCGACACACGCGACGACTGACCGCCGTCATAAGAAGTCCCCCACCAAAAAGGCTGCTCCAAAAATCCTCCGGGGCAGCCTCTTTTGTTTCAGCTACCGGCACATCCCTCCGGTCTCCCATCATTTTGGAGGATGCCCTCATTGCAGTAGGGACATGCCATGGCATGTCTGCTAACGAAGCACCCCTCTTTAGCATAGCTTGAGGCGACATGCCATGGCACAATGTCACTAACTTAAGGAATGCACACATCGTAGTAGGGACATGCCATGGCATGTCTACTGACGCAACACTCTAATTAGCATGGCTTTAGGCGACATGCCATGGCATGTCCCTACTACATAATAACGCCATTTCAAGCATTAAAGACTGCTTAAGTTAGTGACATTGTACCATGGCATGTCCCTACAAAATTAGGACGATTTTTGTGCATTAACGGATGCTTAAGGTGCTACTTGATGGAATCACTGGCATTGCGGTGTCTCTGCTCTCTGGTGAAGTTTTTCCACTGCCGTTTCCAGTCGCGACGCGCACGTATGGCCGTGATACCGGTGGCGGTTTTCAGGAGCGACAGCATGCGCTGACCCAGATTCTGCTTGACGACTCCGCGTCCCACAAGTCGTCGGTCCGGCACGAAATCCAGCCTCACACGGTCATGGTCCAGCCTGTTGACGCGGTCAACGAGCTGCTGTACTGAAGGCTGCAACTCCGGTGCCTCTGCCGGCTCATACATGGCTAAGTGATCCGTGTCAGCCTGTAGTTTCTCCCATCTGCGTGCCTCTTTCTCGGTAATGTATTCCTTGTCAATGATGTACACCTCCCCATATGTACTTACAAAAAACGGTTCGTCATAGCGGTTAAATCTGAACATCCCGTGTCCGCGGCCGTTGGACTCTATATTGAACGAGTAACCGGTCAAATCCATCGGGGCTATCTCGTCACCGTGGATATTGTCATAGTTAAACCGCACGCGGAATTGCTCAAATTCCACATTGCCTTTAAAGAACAGAGACAAATCAGGTACCCATTTGCGGCTTGTGGTATCGGCAAGGACATTTACATCAAGTGCAATCCGCTCATCCTTTCGCCTCCATATTTCTGTCGGGCTGTATTTACCCCTGACAGTGTCAGAACCGTTGACCACCCGGCAAATCTTTGGCGGCATCTTGGAGCGCGGCACCACCCCGACCCAGTCGGTCCACGAAAAATGATGGCTGCAACGGTCGCTGACGCTGTCAAGGCCCAGCGAATTAGTAAACCGATAGTAGGATTTCGATTGCAGCACTCTCGGATTAGACCACCCCTTGACACGTCCTTTGGGATCAGGTGACAGCATGAAATCGACCATCTTCTCTCTGAACAGGAATACCGTGTCACTATACGTGGTCAATGTGGAATATTCCCTGACATAAGCCAGCATATGCAGCAGTTTATGTGAGCGTGATTCTATAACCACCTCCGGCAGTGACATCGCATTCTCCACCATAAACACTGTGTCACATCCGGCTTTATTGACTATAGACTCCTTATATCCGATATAGCGCACCGTGACAGGGTAATCGCGCGGTGCAACATACGGCAACCGACCGTCAGACCTGCTGATGCCGGCTACAGCTCCCCTGCGGTCAAAAACCGATGCGCCCGACAATGGCCGTCCCGACACCGAGTCAACCACCACCGTCTCCCGAGCCATCCCCTCGGCTCCACACAGCAAACAAACCAGCAGACATACGATTTTGCTCTCAGTAGTGCCTACAGCACAGCAGAACCTATGCCATCGGTGCAGCATCGTGATGTCATCGTATCCGTGATAACACATTTTATGCAAGAGGGAGGCAAGATTTTCCATCAGCATTCATTTTCCACAAAAGTAACCATATATCATCGTAAAGCAAACTTACCTTCCCGACCGAACCATGTCGGCTATCAATCCTATTAAATAACAGCGTCCCCGGTTATAAATGTAACGACCGACTGTCATGCGACATATAGAATACTATTATACAACAACTTATACCTACAAATACCTTAAAAACGCATCATCAAATACCGTCAATTTTGCCACCAATCAACATTACGTCCGGCTTGATTTCCGATTTATTTTTAACTTTTTCTTTGAAAAATTTGGTTTATAATATAAACTTGTTTATCTTTGCAGAAAATCAGAAAGGGCATCATCGCGCGAGTTTGCGCCTTTCTTTTTCAAGCAATGGTTTATAACATAAACCTATTTATAACAACTTCTAAATTACCTGACAATGGAAGACAGAAAACTCACCGAAAAAGAGAGCCTCGAAGTGATAACTTCGATGATTGCCCGAACCAAACAACGTTACATAGGCGATGGCAACATCCTGCTTATGTGGGGCTACCTCTGCGTGGCCGTAGCTGCTGCAATATGGATTCTCATAGCCAGTACGCACAATGGGGCATGGAACTGGCTATGGTTTCTCATCTGGATTATCGGAGGTACGGCCACCCCAATAATGGCCAAAAAGCATCAGATCAAAAGTCATGTCAAGACCTATTCCGACAAAGTAACGTCACGCATATGGTCGGTGGTCGGCTTCAGCTGCATCGCGGCAGTTTTCATCTGCCTTGCATTTCTGCTGCTGGGAGGCAAGGATGCTTGGGCCTCCATGTTTGTGTTTGCCATGGTTATTGTCCCCTTCGCCGAGATTGCGCAGGGCATAGTCATCGGAGAGAAATCACTGATTGCCGGAGGCGCAGTCGGACTCTTTGCCGGTCTACTTGTAACCTGCTGCATTGCCGCCGGCGTGCCCTTGTACTTCAACATGATTATACCTCTCTTCATGATCGCTTTCATATGTATGATGGTGATTCCCGGTCATATCCTCAATCATAAAGCACACAAAGAGATATGAAAGAGCTTGATCCGCTTCTGCACTCGCAACTCCGGCTTGCAGTCATGTCGATTCTGATGACTGTCGAGGAAGCTGATTTCGTATATCTCAAAGAGAAAACCGAATCGACAGCCGGAAACCTCAGCGTGCAGCTCGACAAACTTTCCTCTGCCGGATACATCTCCGTTGAAAAAGGATTTGTCGGCAAGAAAACGCGCACGACATGCCACATCACCGAGCAAGGCCGCAAAGCATTTGAGGAGTACGTCGAGGCACTGAAACACTACATCAATCTGCAATAGCAACCGCACCCCTAAACCACACATAAGCGTCCGCATACCTCCGCGGACGCTTATATGTGCATATCGGGCTACATGACACCGGCACCATGTATAAAAAGGGAGCTGCGATGCAGCCCTGAACGACTGTATCGCAGCTCCTTATGAAATTATATCCGATGCTATCAGGCCTCGAGGGCTGCCTGCGCCGCAGCCACACGGGCGATGGGCACGCGATAGGGTGAGCAGCTGACGTAGTTCATGCCGAGTTTGGCGCAGAACTTGACTGACGAAGGTTCGCCGCCGTGCTCGCCGCAGATACCTACCTTGAGTTCGGGCTTGGTAGCGCGACCCTTCTCTACACCCATCCTGACAAGCTGGCCTACGCCCTCCTGGTCGAGGACTTCGAAGGGATCGGTCTTGATGATGCCGTGTTCCTTGTAGAACTTGAGGAACTTGGGAGCGTCGTCACGAGAGAAGCCGAATGTCATCTGAGTGAGGTCGTTTGTGCCAAACGAGAAGAAGTCAGCCACAGTGGCGATTTCGTTGGCGGTGAGAGCCGCACGAGGCACTTCTATCATCGTACCAACCTTGTAGGGTACAGATGAGCCGGCTTCTTCAAACACCTTGGCTGCTGTAATGTTGATGACATCAGCCTGGTTCTGAATCTCCTTGAGCGAGCCTACCAGAGGTATCATGATTTCGGGATGCACATCGATGCCACGGGCCTTCACGGCGAGAGCGGCCTCAATGATGGCGCGTGTCTGCATCTCGGTGATTTCGGGGTATGTGATGCCGAGACGGCAACCGCGGTGTCCGAGCATGGGGTTGAATTCCTCGAGGCTGTCGACCTTGGCCTTTACCTCTTCCAGTGTCAGACCCATCTCGTTGGCGAGTTCCTTCTGTGTGGCAGTCTGGTGGGGCACAAATTCATGCAGAGGGGGATCGAGGAGACGGATAGTCACTCCGAAGCCGTCCATAGCCTCAAAGATGCCTTCAAAGTCGCCACGCTGCATAGGCAGCAGTTTGGCCAAAGCCAGACGGCGTCCCTGCTCGTCAGAAGCAAGAATCATCTCACGCACAGCCTTGATGCGGTCGCCTTCGAAGAACATGTGCTCTGTGCGGCACAGACCTATGCCCTGAGCACCGAAGTGGCGTGCCTGTTTAGCATCACGGGGAGTATCTGCATTAGTGCGGACAAGGCACTTTGTAAACTTGTCGGAGAGGTTCATGATGGCTCCGAAATCGCCGCCGAGTTCAGGTTCGGTAGTGGGCACCTGGCCGTCATATACTTCACCTGTCGAGCCGTTGAGCGAAATCCAGTCGCCCTCCTTATATGTGATGCCACCCATGACCACGGTCTTGGCCTTGTAGTCAACGCGGATTTCACCGGCACCTGACACGCAGCACTTACCCATACCACGGGCCACGACTGCTGCATGGCTGGTCATACCGCCTCGCATGGTCAGGATACCCTGAGCCACGGCCATACCGCGAAGGTCCTCGGGCGATGTCTCGATGCGGACGAGCACCACCTTCTTCTTTTTCTCCGACCAGGCCTCGGCATCTTCAGCTGAGAACACGATCATACCTGTAGCAGCACCGGGAGAGGCAGGGAGACCCTTGGCAACGACACGCGCACGCTTGAGAGCGGCCTTGTCAAATACCGGGTGGAGCAACTCGTCGAGCTTCTGAGGCTCCATGCGGAGCACTACGGTCTGCTCGTCTATGACACCGGCGCGGAGCAGGTCCATGGCAATCTTGACCATGGCAGCACCCGTACGCTTGCCATTACGAGTCTGGAGCATCCAGAGCTTGCCGTCCTGGATAGTGAACTCCATATCCTGCATATCCTTGTAGTAGCCTTCGAGCTTGTTGGAGATGGCGATGAGCTCGGCTGCGCAGACAGGCATAGACTCCTCAAGCGAGGGATACTTGCTGGCGCGTTCCTCCTCAGAGATGCCCTGGAGGGCAGCCCAACGGCGTGAGCCTTCCACTGTAATCTGCTGGGGTGTGCGGATACCGGCCACCACATCCTCGCCCTGGGCGTTGATGAGGTATTCGCCGTTGAATATGTTTTCGCCGGTGGCAGCGTCGCGGCTGAATGCCACGCCGGTGGCTGAGTTGTCGCCCATGTTACCGTAGACCATCGCCTGTACATTGACGGCAGTACCCCACTCTTCGGGTATCTGGTTCATGCGGCGGTAGATGATGGCGCGTTCGTTCATCCAGCTGTCAAACACAGCGCAGATGCCGCCCCAAAGCTGCTCCCAGGCATCATCGGGGAAGTCCTTGCCTGTATGCTCCTTGACAGCGGCCTTGAATAGCTTCACGAGGGTCTGGAGGTCTTCGACATCAAGTTCGGTATCGAGTTTGACACCTTTCTGCTCCTTGACCTTGTCCATGATTTCCTCAAACGGGTCAATATCTTCCTTGCTCTTGGGCTTCATGCCGAGCACCACATCACCGTACATCTGCACGAAACGGCGGTAGCTGTCCCATGCAAAGCGTGGATTGCCGCTCTTCTCAGCCAATGAGGCCACTGTGGCATCGTTCATACCGAGATTGAGCACGGTATCCATCATGCCGGGCATCGAAGCGCGTGCGCCCGAGCGGACAGATACAAGCAGAGGATTGGAGGGGTCGTTGAACTTCTTGCCTGTAAGGCCCTCTACATGGGCTATGGCCTTGTGTACGTCTTCGTCAAGACGCTTGACCACTTCGTCACGGCCATATTGTGTGTATTCTGTGCAGACTTCAGTTGTGATTGTAAATCCGGGAGGCACCGGCATGCCGAGAAGGTTCATTTCGGCAAGGTTTGCACCTTTGCCACCGAGAAGGTTACGCATCGAGGCATCGCCTTCGGCATGTCCGTCACCGAACGTGTAAACTCTTTTCATTTCTAAAGGGTTTTTCTGTAATTAAGGTTAATGTATTTTAAGAATTGATTAGACTGGGTTAACTGTTTTTATACATTGCGATTCCAAGTCGTGGCTGCAAAAATAAAAATAGAACATCCACAAGGCTCCGGGGAGCGACTTGTGGATGCAAATTTAGTATTTTGTTTTATGCCGACAAAATAAACTGCGTTTTATTTTATCAACAAATTTTAAGAATAGCGTCAGACAAGTGACTGTTTTATCGCGCTGCAATCACTTCTATTTCCACCAACGCCCCTTTGGGGAGGTCCTTGACAGCCACCGCAGAGCGCGCAGGGAACGGTTCGGTGAAATGCGAGGCATAGACTTCGTTCATGGCTGCGAAATCAGCTATGTCGGCCAGGAACACGGTGGTTTTCACCACATTCTCCAGGCCCAGGCCTATGGATTTGAGCAATGCTTTCACATTGGCTACAGATTGCTCGGTCTGCGCCGTGATGCCTTCAGGCATAGTACCTGTGGCCGGATTGATAGGAATCTGCCCGGAGCAAAATACGATATTGCCGAGGTCGATACCCTGTGAATAAGGACCGATGGCTCCGGGAGCCTCAGTCGTGGCGATTACTTTTTTCATGTCGTTAGAAATTTTTATTTTTATTGTGATGACGCGGCATGCCGCGTCAGGTCATATCAGTCGGTTTCTGCTACCTTAGTCAGCGGCAACGGCTCTATATCTATAGGTATGTCGATAAATCTGGTGCGGTCTGTCACATCCGCCAGCCGGCTGTCAATGCCATCGACTATCTTGTTGACCGGAGCAAACCGCTTGTCAAAAAGCGGTATGAAGCCCGAAGTGCCGTAGTTGTCCATCAGCCCCATCACATCTCCTACTGTCAACGTCTCGACAGGGACAGCCGGCTGCAGGGGCAGCTCGCCCTCGGCAGCGTTATTGGTCACATAATCGAGCATGCGCACATTGACGAGCAGTGTAGCTATATCCTTGACAAGTCTCGCCGGCAGAGCATACGCACGCGCCATTTCGGTCACATTCATGGGAGGCTTCCTGTCATAGAAGCGTCGGCAGATGATGGTCATCACCACTATCGTGACCTTGCGGCGGTAGGCCGGAGATATGCTGTCAATCTGGCCTATGAAACTCAGCGCAAATGTGTTCTGCGACGAATAGCAGAGTATGGCACCGATGAGCGTAATCAGCCATACAAGGTAAAGCCATATCAGAAACAACGGCAGAAACGAGAAACTGCCATATATGGCATTGTATTTTGCCACATATATCTGACCCGACAGGAAGAGCCATTGCAGCACGAGGAAACTGACACCGGCAATGAATCCGGCAAGCAGCGCGTTGACAAACCTCACCTTGGTGTTAGGGATGAGCATATAAGCCCCTGCGAAAAAGAGGCATGTGATGGCATAGCTGGCCAAGTCGAGGAAAAACTCCACAGCCGGCGACAGGAACCCGAATGGCAGCAGATTGTGAAGCGTCGTGGACATGGTGATGGATATACCGGCCGCCACAATCATAAGCACCGGCAATATGAGGAATATGGCCAGATAGTCAGTCACTTTGCGCCACAGCGTGCGGCCGCTCTTGACATCCCATATTATATTGAACGCATCCTCCACATTGCCCAGCAGGGAAATCATGGTCCAGAGCAGGAATATGATGCCGACGCCGACAAACAGGCCTTCGGAAGCCTGGGAAAGATAGCTGTCAACAAACTTCAACGACGCTGCGACCATGGCATGTTGCGAGGGAAACGCATTGTAGAGCTGCTTCTGGAGCAGATTCTGGAATCCGAACCCTCGGCCTATGGCAAAAAGCATAGCCAACGCCGGGACCACGGCAAGCACAGTATTATATGTCAGAGAAGCTGCCCTGACCTGAAGGTCCGAATCCATAAACGACCTCACGGCAAGATTGAGCGTCTTGACCGCCGACACCTTCCAGCTGCGCCTGGGGTCAAGCCATACCCCGGTGGTGCAATAGGTCCAGCGAGCCTTGGCCCATGCCGTCAGTCGGTCAAACCATGATGTAGATACTGTATCTTCTGATTGCGCCATATGTGACAAATATAGATATTTTTTAACACAACTTGGCAGTATACCGCAAAAAAGGTAACTTTGCACATTGGATAAATACCTTTCACAGGAAAAATGTTCATAAATCAACCCCCATTTTTACCCTTATGAAAAAGACTCTGATTTCACTGGCCGCAGCTGTTGTAGTGGCTATATGCGCGGCAGTACCTGCCTCGGCGCAGTTTAAGTTCGGTGCCAAGGTCGGCATGACCGTCAACTCGCTCCACTTCAACAAATCGGTATTCGACTCCGACAACCAGAGCGGCTTCACCGGCGGTCTGATGCTCCAGTTCATCGCCCCTGCCCTCAACGTCGGTTTTGACGCATCACTCATGTATGTACGCCGTAATCTTGAGGCCGAATACTCCTATGACAACCTCAGCACCGACATCGTATCACACCGCGATTATATCGAGATACCTATCAACCTCAAGTACATGATAGGGCTGCCCGGCATCGGCAAAATCGTTTCGCCCTTCGTAACCACCGGTCCCTCGTTCGCCTTCCTGACCAGCCGCACAGGCATCAACGACGCACTCAAGAACAAGACCTTTGACGTTGCATGGAACTTCGGCTTCGGTCTCCAGGTCATCAACAAGATACAGGTAGCAGCGTCCTACGGCCTCGGCCTCTCCAACTCCGTGGTCAACCGTCTCAGCGGAGGCGAGCTCAGCAACGTCAGCATCGACGGCAAGACCCGCTGCTGGACCATCACAGCCGCCTACCTGTTCTGATTTCGGGACACCATTACGCGCAAGGTGTTGCGACGCCCTTGACTGAGGCAATGGCTCCAATCACTACTTTTAGGTATCCCTTGGTGGCCGTAAAGGTTGTTTAAACCTGTTTTTGGAATTTTTTCACAGAAAAATGTGGCGCATTTCCCAAATATATGTAATTTTGCATCACATAAAATGGGTATTCCATCCGGGAACCCCTACATGAAGAGAATAACAACCAAAAGCTAACTTATAAAAAACACCAACAACTATGGCTTACGTAATCACCGACTCTTGTGTCGCTTGCGGCACCTGCCTCCCCGTTTGCCCCGTGGGCGCAATCTCTGAGGGCGATATCTACCACATCGATCCCGACACCTGCATCGACTGCGGCTCTTGCTCAGAAGTATGCCCCAGCGAGGCAATCATCCCCGGCGAATAATCCCTCCGAGGACACAAGAAACATAACAACATCACCGACCGGAGCAAGGCCCAAGCCCTGCCCCGGTCGCTGCTTTACACCCATCCCAATACACGCGCATCCGACTTGGCATGTAGATTCACTAACGGAATGCGAAATCCAGTCTTGAATCGCTACATTTTTCAATCTAAGAAGTTGTGCTGCTTTGGCTAAGTGACGGGGAATTGCTAACTTTGTGGTATCTTTTGATGCGTGTATGTCAGTCAATAAAGTAATACTTCTCGGCAATGTGGGGCGTGACCCCGAGGTGCGTTACCTCGAGCAGAAACGTCCCGTGGCAACATTTCCCCTTGCCACCAACGAACGGGCCTCGGCCAACTCCCCCGAGCTGACCGAGTGGCACAATATAGTCATGTGGGACGCTGCCGCCGAAGCCGCCGAAAGATATATACGCAAAGGCACCAAATTGTATATAGAAGGACGGCTGCGCACCCGCTACTGGGAAGACCGCAACGCCATCAAACGGACTGTCACCGAGATATATGTCGACAACTTCGAGATACTCGGACGCCAGCAACAGCCTTAATCCATCAACAGTACCTGAAACCCAAACTTCATCACACTATGGCAACCAAGACCAACGACCTATCAGCCGAAAACCAGGAAATATACCTCGATGCCGACCCGGCTCAGCTCCCGGAAAACGCATTCCGCGAACTCGCGGCCGATGAGACTTTCCGCCCCATGATGCACCCGGCCCGCGACTACAAGGAGGTTACCCCCTACTCTGTCACACTCGGCCTTATACTTGCCGTGATATTCAGCGCGGCAGCCGCTTATCTCGGACTTAAGGTCGGACAGGTATTTGAGGCCGCCATTCCTATCGCCATCATAGCCGTAGGTCTGTCAGGTGCATTGAAGAAAAAGAATCCGCTGGGACAGAACGTCATCATACAGTCCATAGGAGCATGCTCGGGCGTAATAGTCGCCGGTGCGATTTTCACCCTCCCGGCCCTCTACATACTGCAAGCCACCTACCCGGACATAACGGTAAATTTCATTGAAATATTTCTCAGCAGCCTCTTAGGCGGCATCCTGGGCATACTCTTCTTCATCCCCTTCCGCAAATATTTCGTCAAGGACATGCACGGCAAGTATCCTTTCCCCGAGGCTACGGCCACAGCCCAGGTGCTGGCAAGCGGTCAGACTTCGGCCAAGGGTGAGAAAGGCGGCCAGGCCCTCACGCTCGTAGTGGCCAGCCTCATAGGCGGCATCTACGACTACGTGGTGGAGACATTCGGTTTCTGGGCCGGTACCATCACCACCGCAGCCACATCGTGGGGACAGGCGGCCGTGGAGAAGACCAAAGTGGTGCTAACCTGCAACACCGGGGCGGCCCTGCTCGGCCTGGGATATATCATCGGACTGAAATATGCCTTTGTCATCTGCTCCGGTTCGGCGTTCATATGGTGGGTGGTAATCCCCCTGATGGGCACCTACGGCATGCCTGAGATAGCATCGCTCCCGGCCGAACAGATATTCAGCGACTACGCCCGTCTGATAGGCATCGGCGGCATAGCCATGGCCGGAGTAATCGGCATCGTAAAGTCATGGGGCATCATCGTACAGGCTGTCGGTCTTGCCACACGTGAATTTAAGGGCGGCGAAACCGGCAAACGCCCAATTCGCTGGCAACTCGACATATCGATGAAGCATATCACATTCTTCATCGTCATAGCTTTAGTGGCCGTTCTGCTGTTCTTCTGGGTGGGCGTCATCCACAATTTCTGGCAGGCACTCGTAGCCTGGATAGTGGTTACAGTGATAGCATTCCTGTTTACTACCGTGGCGGCCAACGCCATAGCCATCGTAGGCAGCAACCCTGTCAGCGGCATGACACTTATGACCCTCATAGTGGCATCTGTGATATTCGTGGCCATAGGCATGAGCGGCTCGAGCGGCATTGTGGCGTCAATGATAATCGGAGGCGTGGTCTGCACGGCCCTCTCGATGGCCGGAGGTTTCGTGACCGACCTCAAGGTGGGTTATTGGCTCGGCTCTACGCCGCGCAAGCAGGAAAGCTGGAAATTCCTCGGCACACTCGTATCAGCCGCCACAGTAGGCGGAGTGATACTGCTGCTCAACGACGTATATGGCTTCAGCGGTGAAAACGCCCTCGTGGCACCCCAGGCCAACGCCATGGCCAAAGTGATCGAGCCCCTGATGATGGGCGGCGAGACCCCCTGGATTCTTTATCTCACAGGTGCGATACTCGCCCTGCTGCTCAATTGGCTCGGAGTGCCGGCTCTGGCATTCTGCCTCGGCATGTTCATCCCCCTCAGCCTCAACACTCCGCTCATCGTGGGCGGTGCTCTCGCCTGGTTTGTCGGCTCGCGCTCAAAGGACAAGGCCGTCAACGACGCACGCCGTGACCGCGGCACACTCATCGCATCGGGTCTCATAGCCGGCGGCGCACTCTTCGGAGTCTTCGCAGCCCTGACGCGCTTCCTCGGATTTGAATACACTTGCCCCATGGAGCAGGGGCTCAACCAGCTCCTCGGCCTCGTGGTCTATGTGCTGCTCATCATCTATGTAGGATGGGACAGCATGCGGGCCAAAGGCATGATAAAACGATAGCCCGTGAAGAAAACCAATCGCGACATACTGGCCCTGGCACTGCCGTCAATAGTCACCAACATCACCACTCCGCTGTTAGGGCTGGTAGATGTGGCTATCACGGGACACATGGGGTCGGCTGTATATCTTGCCGCGATTGCTGTGGGGAGCACAGTTTTCAACCTTCTCTACTGGCTGGTGTCGTTCATACGCATGAGTGCCAGCGGCATGACCGCACAGGCATTCGGCCGTGGCGACCTCCGGGACCAGAGCCTGATTCTGTCACGCGAGCTGCTTGTATCCACCGTCATCGGACTATGCTTCATAGCTCTGTCGCCACTGCTCGCCTCTCCCCTTTTTCATTTCGTAGACCCCACTGACGAGTCGTCGGCCATGGCTCTCCGATATTTCCGCATAGCCATATGGGGCGCACCGGCAGTGCTGGCCACCTATGGCTTTTCGGGATGGTTCCTGGGACGGCAGAACTCGCGCATACCCATGTGGGTATCCATCCTAATCAATGTCTCCAACATACTCATAAGCCTCGTGCTGGTATTCGGCCTCGGATGGCGCATTGAGGGGGTTGCCACAGGCACTCTGGCTGCACAGTGGATAGGTGCACTGGCTTTTATGGTCATGGCACTGCGTCAGCACCTGTCATGGCCCGGATGGAAGCCGGTACTCGCCCCGAGGGAGATAGCCCGCTTTTTCCGCACTAACGGAGTGCTGTTTCTGCGCACCGTGTGCATGATAGCAGTAACACTCTGGTTCACACGCACCGGTGCATCACAAGGCAATGTGACCCTTGCAGCCAACGCCCTGCTGCTGCAGCTGTTCATGCTGTTCAGCTACGTGATGGACGGATACGCATTTGCCGGCGAAGCCCTCGTAGGCCGAGACATAGGCCGTAGGGATGTGCCGGAGCTGCGTCAGACCGTCAAGGCATTGCTCTGGTGGAGCGCATCGCTGGCCGCAGCCTTCACCATCCTCTATATCCTCGGAGGCGAGTGGTTTCTCGGCATCCTCAGTGACGACCGTCAGGTCACACAGGCATCAGCGGAATACGCCGCATGGGCTTTTGCCATCCCTCTGGTCAGTTTCGCCGCATTTGCCTACGACGGCATCTTCATCGGCACTACTTCCAACAAGATGATGCTTCTGCCGATGCTCTATGCCGCCATAGCTTTCTTCGCCGTGTATCTGGCAGCCTACGGCCCGATGGGCAACCACGGACTATGGCTGGCATTTCTGGCCTATCTGCTCACTCGCAGCATCTCACAGGCGATACTCTGGCCGGGGATGCTCCGACGCATTGACTATTCCATACGCAAGCTCAACATATACAATCCATCATAATCTCTACAATGGCACAACAACTACCCCGAATGGTGATAATAGGTGGCGGTTTCGCCGGGCTCAATCTCGCCAAGAAGATTGACAAGTCACGCTGGGACGTGACCATCGTCGACCGCAACAATTTCCACAGCTTCCCCCCTCTGTTCTACCAGATTGCATCCAGCGGCCTTGACCCCGGCAGCATCTCGTTCCCCTTCCGCCGCGAGATGCGCAAAGGTTCGGTCAGAGGCGTGCACTACCGCATGGGCGAAGTGATGACCGTAAACACGGAGCAGAAATGGGTGGAGACCCAGTTTGAACGCATCCCCTATGACTCCCTCGTCATAGCCAACGGCACCACCAACAACTTCTTCGGCAATGACGAACTCCTAAAGCGCGTATTCACACTCAAAAGCGCAGCCGAGGCCATCCGTGTCCGCAACGAGATTCTTGACCGCCTCGAGCGTGCTTCGATATGCCATGACGAAGCCGAGCGCAAGCGTCTGCTCACTTTCGTGGTCATCGGCGGCGGTCCCACAGGCGTGGAGATGGCCGGAGCCATCGGCGAGATGAAGCGTTATATCCTCAAACGCGAGTATCCCGAACTCAACGTCGACGACGTGCGCATCATACTGCTTGAAGGCACCGACCGCCTCCTGCGCACCATGAGCGAGACCTCATCAGGCCATGCCCTCGAATATCTCGGCCATCTGATGGTAGAGGTGCGCCTCAACACACTGATGGAAAGCTACAAGGACAATGTGGTGACCCTCAAAGACGGCAGCACAATATACAGCGAGACGGTCATCTGGACAGCCGGCGTGACAGCAGTCCCCGTAACGTTCCAGGGCAAGCAGCCGGAACGCGGCCCGGGCAACCGCTATGTGGTCGACGAATACAACCGTGTCTCCGGTCTTGAAGATGTGTATTCACTTGGCGATGTGTGCATAATGCCCACCACAGAGAAGCCTAAAGGCGATCCGCAGCTGGCACAGGTAGCAATACAGCAAGCCCACAATCTGGCTAAAAATCTGCGCAAAGGTTCGTGGAGCAGCCCCTTCCGCTACAAAGACAAAGGCTCCATGGCCACTGTAGGACGTAACCGCGCCGTGGCCGACCTCAACCATATCAATCTATATGGCCGTCCGGCCTGGTTCACGTGGATGTTTGTCCACCTGATTTCCATCCTGGGCATGCGCAACAAAATCACGGTCCTTATCAACTGGATCTGGTCATATTGCAGCTACACCACCTCCCTGCGTCTGCTCATGCACCCCAACCGCTATCCCCTCCGCCGCCGCTGGGGCGAGTGATACCGATAAAGCGACACATACGTCAATAAAAAATGCGCTGCGACAAATCGCGGCGCATCTTTTTATATATGGAGCAGGCTTATGCACGCCTTTATGAGGATGTCAATGGTGGCTGCGCGATGTAGGTTGCGCCTCCTCGGCGGTCGGATGCTTGGGAAGCTTGAGCTTGATGGTGTCAAAGCCCTCGCCATACACGCCGTTGACAAGCCCCTGGGCTATAAACGCATGCTCGTCAATGCTCTTGACTATACGGAATATGGTCACAGACTCGTAGCGGCGGCACATCACCAAAAGCACCTTCACATCGTGCTTGCTGTACCAGCCCACACCATCAAGCACTGTGCACCCGCGGTGGGCCGATGACAGCACCGCATCCGCTATCTCCTTCCAGTGCGACGAAATGATGGTAAACTGCACCGCCTGACGGTTGGTGTTGATAATCACATCGGCGAGCATCGGCACCACGAAAAGGAATACCACACCGTAGATGGTAGTCTCGATGCTGTGGAATATGAAATATGACGACCCGATGATACACATGTCGATGTATATCATCATGCGTCCGAACGACACATTGCTCTTTTTAGATACGATAGCCGCCACAATATCCGTGCCACCCGTAGAGCCGTTGTGGATATATGTGAGACCCACTCCGAAACCGCCCATAATGGCTCCGATAAGCACGTTCATGAAATCCTGGCCTTTGACTATCGGCTCGTGGAAAAATGGCTGGAAGAATCCGATGCCGAGCGACAGCACCGTGGCTCCGAATATGGTGCGGATCACGAACGTTTTGCCGACCTTACGCCACGCTATAGCAAGAAGTATGGCATTGACGACATATGCCGTGACCGCCACAGGTATCCCGTAGCTGAAATGCTCCTGAGTGACGAAATACACTATGGTACTCACACCGGTCACTCCTCCGATGACCACCTTTTCCGGCAGCACAAACGCGCAAAAACCGAAGGCATACATCGTGAGGCCCAATGTGATGATGATATAGTCCTTGGCCGAAAGCCAAATCTTGTTATAAGGCAGTGTCATTATGGTGTTATTTTTTAAGGCTGTGCAAACATAGCAATTTTTTTCGTTTTGAACACCCAAATGGCCGAGATATTTGTAACTTTGTGCAAAGCATGTGCATGACGCATGTTGCATTTCATCCTCCTTGACCATGATACATCCCACACGCATAGCAACCGCGATACTCACATCCATATCCCTGTCATTCATCACACCTGCGGCCTCCCATGGGGCGGAGTTTTTTGACACACGTCCGGCAGACAGATTCATGGAAATCGGCATCCATGGGCTTGCCGGCACAAGCACACTGCTGCAAAACTACCAGAGCTGCTACCCTGTCATTTCCGACATAGACATGTCGGCAGGATTTGCCGGCGGTATCGGCGGCTCTGTGACATTCGGGCTTCGGAACTATCTGGCCCTCAGCACCGAACTAAATTTCATGGCCCGTAACAGCAGCATCGACATGGCATTTCGTGGCACGGATGAGATACCTACCTCGGCCATACTCCTCTCCAACCGGTCCTATTCTTTTGAAGTCCCTGTCTATATATCTGTCAGGTTCAACCTGGCCGACAATGTGCGCTGGAATCTGCAAGGAGGATTCTATTACTCTCTCGGGCTGACCGGCACCCAGCATCAGACCCTCTTAAGCTCCTATATCAACGAGTTGGGGCAGATGGTCAACATATATGAGAAATTAGATGCCGGCTTCTATAACGACCCCGATGCCTTCATAAATTCGCAGTACCGCTCTGACTGGGGATTGATGGTGGGCTCATCAGTTGACGTATGGAAGCATGTCACCGTAGGTTTCCGCGTCATGTTCGGCCTGAAAAACGTCGCAAACGACTCCGAATCCGGCACCATCAATCCTCGTGTACGCAATCTGGCTGCACTCGGCACTGTGGGATGGCGTTTTTAACCCATCCCGTTGCATAAATGAATTTTTAATACTACCTTTGCACTATCATAAACCCACGGAGTGGTGCTCGAGTGGCTGAAGAGGCACGCCTGGAAAGCGTGTATACGCCAAAAGCGTATCCCGAGTTCGAATCTCGGTCACTCCGCAAGTTCAAAAGCCCGAAACTTCATTATCGGAAGTTTCGGGCTTTTGTTTACCTCCGACTGGCTACACCCAATGCAATAATACATCTAAGGTCTGAGGATCCTATAAAAGGAATAGGCTGTGCCGTAAATATTGTGATTACGACACAGCCTATAATATCGGTAGGTAAGCAGAGCTTACTTTTCGTACTTCTTGAAGATGACGGTAGCGTTGTGGCCTCCGAAACCGAAGGAATTGCTCAACGCTGCGCGGACTTCGCGGTGCTCGGCCTTGTTGAAGGTGAGGTTAAGCGATTCGTAGTCGATTTCCTCGTCCTTGTCGTCCTCGGCATGGTTGATGGTGGGAGGGATGATGCCATTGATGATGGCCTGGATGCTGAACATTGCCTCCAGAGCACCTGTGGCACCGAGAAGGTGGCCGGTCATTGACTTGGTAGAGCTGATGTTGAGCTTCTTCACAGCATCGCCGAATACGCCACGGATAGCCTTGATTTCAGAGATGTCACCTACGGGAGTAGATGTGCCATGGACGTTGATGTAGTCGATGTCCTCGGGCTTCATGTTGGCATCCTCAAGGGCATTACGCATAGCGAGCATCGCACCGAGACCCTCGGGGTGTGTAGCAGTCAGGTGGTGGGCATCGGCACTGAGACCGCCGCCGGCCATCTCGGCATATATCTTGGCTCCACGTGCGAGAGCGTGTTCAAGAGTCTCAAGCACGAGCACTACAGAACCTTCACCCATGACGAAGCCGTCACGGCTCTTGCTGAAAGGACGTGAAGCTGTCTCGGGGCTGTCGTTACGTGTAGAGAGGGCGTGCATGGAGTTGAAACCGCCCACACCTGCCGGGTATATGGCAGCTTCAGCACCACCGGTGATGATGGCGTCAGCCTTGCCCAGGCGGAGCAGGTTGAATGCGTCGACGATAGCGTTGTTAGATGAAGCACAAGCCGAAACCACACCGTAGTTGGGACCATGGAAACCGTATTCCATAGAGATGTGGCCGCTGGCTATGTCGGCAATCATCTTGGGGATGAAGAAGGGGTTGTATTTAGGACCCTGTTCCTGATGGCAAGCATAATATCCGGCTTCCTCCTCAAAAGTGTGGAGACCGCCGATGCCGGCAGCGACGATTACGCCTACACGGTCAGGGTTGATAGAGCCGTCGGTTGCATCGAGAGCAGCATCCTTGACAGCCTGACGGGCTGCAACGAGAGCATACTGGGCATACAGGTCAAGCTGGCGCTCCTTGCGACGGTCAAAGTGGTCAGAAGCCTTGAAATCCTTGACTTCACAGGCAAACTGGGTCTTGAATTTAGAAGCATCGAAATGGGTGATGGGACCCGCGCCTGACTTGCCGGCTACGGCAGCTTCCCATGTTGATGTTACGTCATTGCCGAGGGGTGTGATGGCTCCAAGGCCTGTAACAACTACTCTCTTTAATTCCATATATGGTGAATTTTTAGATTAAGTGTCGCTTGAATGTAAGGAGATAGGGACAGAGGGAGAGAATGAGGTAGGAGTAGAGGTAAAAAAGCGAGGGCCGTCAAGAGCGTTCTGACGGCCATCACGCTTGATGTAGTCTTTTCACTTTGCGCGGGGGTGCGGTCTGACCGCCTCATCCCGGCATGTCGCGGACAAAGAGTGATTATTTGTTAGCTTCGATGTAAGCGATAGCGTCGCCGACAGTGGTAATGCCTTCAGCCTTGTCATCGGGGATGGTGATGCCGAATTCTTTTTCAAATTCCATGATGAGCTCAACAGTGTCGAGGCTGTCAGCGCCGAGATCCTTTGTGAACTCTGCTGTTTCGGTTACTTCGTTTTCGTCAACGCCGAGCTTGTCAACGATGATAGCTTTCACGCGTGATGCGATTTCTGACATAGTGTTTTAGTTATTTGGTTAGTAAAATCATTTCGCAGTGCAAATTTAGAGAAAAATTTCCGAAATGGAAAACATTTACATGCAAGAAATGAGTTTTTATGCTCAAAACTGCCCAAAGTGCGCAATGAGACACCTGTAGCCCCTATCAGCCAATATGTTAAATCTTCACCGCGCATCATCGGAAACGACCGGAGCCGCTACTCGCGTCAATGTGCGCGTAGCGGCTCCAGGATTCAGACCAGGGGGGGGGAGTGATGCTACCACCCCGTCATATCATCAGGCTATGCCGAGATCGCGCTTTACAGCCTCGATCTTGTTGTCGGCCTCGCTGATGGCGCGGTCGTAGTCGGCGGCTGATGCCATAGTGCCGCGGACTTCGATGTAGAACTTGATCTTAGGCTCGGTGCCCGAGGGACGTACCGACACCTTGGAGCCATCCTCGGTGAAGTATTGCAGCACGTTTGAGGTGGTGGGCATATCAAGTTTGGAGACTTTGCCTGTGCGCAGGTCGGTCATGTTGAGGCTGTCGTAGTCCTTGACTTCGACCACGGGACTGCCGCCGAGCTGCTTGGGAGGATTCTCGCGGAAATTCTTCATCATGGCCACGATTTCTTCGGCTCCCGTCTTGCCCTTGCGCACTACCGATATGCCGGCCTCACGAGAGAAACCGTATTTGATATAGATATCCTGGAGCATCTGGAGGAAGTCCATACCCTTATCCTTGGCCCATGCACATGCCTCTGCCATGAGGGAGATGGCCGAAACGGCATCCTTGTCACGGGCAAAGTCCTCGGCGAGGAATCCGTAGCTCTCTTCACCGCCACCGAGGTATCGGCCGGTGCCTTCATGGTCGCGGATCACCGAGGCAATCCACTTGAATCCGGTGTAGCAGTCATACATGGGTATGTTGTTGGCGTCGGCGATGGCTTTGATGGCTTCGGTGGTGACGATGGTCTTGACGATATACTCGTTGCCCTTGATACGTCCCAGCTCGATATTGCGTGTAATGATATAATTAAGGAGTATCATTACAATCTGGTTGCCGTTGATGAGCACATATTCGCCCTTGTTGTCGCGGATTACAGCTCCGATACGGTCAGCATCGGGGTCTGAAGCCATGACGAGGTCGGCGCCCACTTCCTTGGCTTTGGCGATAGCCATGGCCATGGCCGAGGGAACTTCGGGGTTAGGAGACTCTACTGTCGGGAAGTCTCCGCTCGGCACGTCCTGCTCAGGCACATGGATAATGTTCTTGAATCCGTAGTTGCGAAGCGATTCGGGGATGAGTTTTACGCCTGTGCCGTGGATAGGAGTGTAGACTATCCTGAGATCGGCGTGACGCTCTATCGAATCGGGGCTGAGCGACAGTCCTTTGATGGCAGAGAGGAATGCATTGTCCACTTCCTCGCCTATAATCTGTATATTGTCGGGGTTGCCCTTGAATTTGATGTCGTTGACGCTCTTGATTTTCTCCACATTGTTGATGATGTTGACATCATGGGGAGCGATAATCTGTGCGCCGTCGGCCCAATAGGCCTTGTAGCCGTTATATTCCTTGGGGTTGTGGCTGGCGGTGATGTTGACGCCGCTCTGGCATCCGAGATGACGGATGGCAAACGAAAGCTCGGGTGTGGGACGGAAGCTGTCAAACAGATACACCTTGATACCGTTGGCCGAGAAAATATCGGCTACGATTTCGGCAAATTTGCGGCTGTTGTTACGCACATCGTGGCCTACAACCACCTTGATTTCAGGCTCGTCGACAAATGCCTCCTTGAGATAGTTGGCCAGACCCTGTGTGGCTGCACCCACAGTGTAGATGTTCATACGGTTTGTACCGGCACCCATGATGCCGCGCAGACCTCCCGTGCCAAATTCAAGGTCTTTGTAAAACGACTCTATGAGTTCGGTCTTGTCTGTAGCGTCGAGCATACGGCGCACCTCGGCGCGTGTGGTTTCGTCATAAGCATCGGTCAGCCATGCTTCAGCCTTGGCTGTCACCTGCTTTATAAGCTCCTGGTTGTCCATATTAGTGTCAATTTGAAAGTGTTAGATTGCTACTTTTGAAATTTAAGGGAATAGCAAATATAAGTATTAACAACCAAACTGACAAATCCAGCCTGTATGCAACGTGTGAAACAATATTAAAACCTCAGCATGACGACCGAGAAAATGTTTTGCCCATAGGGAAAAAATGTGTACCTTTGCAGCACAATTCCATCCACACGATGCGCATGTGGCGTAATTGGTAGCCGCGTTAGACTTAGGATCTAATGTCTCAGGACGTGGGGGTTCGAGTCCCTTCATGCGCACAACAAGTAGGCTGTGTCAAATCTGACGCAGTCTACTTTTTATTTTAAACAATCTCATTATTCTTCACAATGCAGAAAATGCAATGTCCTATGAATGTTTGGAGACTTCCCAATAACCTCCACGGTCTGCACCTATACGTTTTATCACCCCTTCTTCCTGCAATTTCTTGAGATGTTTGGAAACTGCTCGGTCTGATATGGAAAGCATTATCGCAAGTTCGTTAATAGTCACTAACGGATTCTCCGACATTTCGCTAACTATCCTGTCACGAGTTTTCTCTGAACTTTTCTCTGAACCTTTCTCTGAACCTTTCTCTGAACCTTTCTCTGAACCTTGATGCTTGCTGAAGTCTGTAGTGCCGCCCAGGCTGATTGCAACAAATTTCTCACGGGGAATATGTACGGTAACACCTCCCTGTTCCACAGAGAATGTAGGCGGAGTCAGACCGTCAGCTTTAAATCCGGTGACAATTTTCTCGATGCCCCTACCCCATGCCTCAATGAATCCAGCACGATAGAAAGCCTCTGCCATTTTCGGATTACGAGGTTGAGAGGTATGCTTATTCATAAGCCTATCAACCGATAAGTCATCGGGCAACTTTCCATCGTTCCATAGTCTGATATGATCTCCGTAAATGCTCATCTGGGTCCATGTGCCCTGATGGTCTCGGTGGACTATCGAGTTACATATTATCTCGCGCAGAGCTTCTTCCGGGAGTTCAAGCGGCTCGATACGTTGCAATCCCTCGTAGTGGATAGGACGAATCAGATACTTTTCATCCAAAACACGCAGCACCCTTTCAGGCATCTGTATGAGGTTGCCATCAATAATTTCCTGACTTAACAGGTCAAAATTAGTTGTGCCGAAACGCCCAATTTTGAAGCTCGAAGTAACAAAACGCCGTTGAGGATATTTGCCAAAAAGCAAAATCGCTCCATTGCAGGGCACACCGTCCTCCATCAGACCAAGATTGGATATGACCTCCTCAGGGGTGGAGTTATAAGCATCCGGCGACATTCGCTTCGCCTTGATACCCTTCTCCAAGAAATATCTGATTGCATCCGAATCAATATCTTCTATTGTCGCACCATAACATGGAAGATCTTCCCAGCTTCTTCCAAATTTCCTCATCAGAAATTGTTGTAATGCCAATCCTCTCAACTCCTGGTTGGTTGCTCCACTGCGGACATAAAATACCCCCTTGTAAGAAATCGGTATATTGGAGTGTTCGATGTCTATCTTGATTATATCTTTGCCTTCTCGCTCAATATGACTGACCATCGGAACGATACCCAGCATGGTTACAATCTTATTGGGTATGTCCTCCAACTGCTGATGCAGATGAGACACACCGATAACAGACATATCATCGCCAATGCCGATGTATATCTGTCCGCCATGAGCGTTAGCAAAGCCGCATACCCATTTGAGGTACTCGTCTTTCCATATCCGCTTATATTCAGTATTATGGTTCTCGTTGGGCTTATCAGTAACGGAGTGGTATCAAAATAAGACAATCAGACATGCTTTCTATCAGCAAGCAACATGTGGCATCACAGGGGGAAGGAGGCGGAATTATGATTCTGAGATGAATGCGATGTCGGCGAGGATGTTGTCGGCGGCGTTGAAGGTGGCCGGGTCATGCAAGGCTGCTTCGCGCTCGGCTATGGCTTTGGCCCGGGACAGATTCTCTCGGACGACACGTGCAAGCAGCCGCATAGTGGCATAACGGCGATTAAGCGACTCAGCTCCCTCCATCCCGCCGATTATATCCCATACGTCTTGGCGATGCCGCAAGGCATTGAACGTCAGAGAGTCCAACGCCTCCGGAGTGGGTGCCTCATCTATAAGGCGTATCACTTCATCAGCCGAAATGGCATCATAGGGCAACAACATAGGGGCCAAGACTACGCTCTCACGGGTGGCGACATCGCACCATAACGCATCAAACAGTTCCTTAGACCTGTCATATCGCTCAGCTATCTCACGCAACTGCGGCATGTTAAGACCCCATATGATACGATGAGGCAGCCCGACGGCTTTCATCGAGTCAGATACCACACCGTTTTTCATCAGCATGAACTGCTGTTTTATCTCATTGAAATGATTCTGTACGGTTTCTTTCATCTTCTTATCTTTTTACGCCCTATCAATCCGGGCAATATCACTATGGCCGACGCCACGCCGGCGATTCCTACGATGCAGTGGGCGATAATCGAGCCATCTGTAGCCATGACCAATGCGCATCCGGCAACCGAAGCCGCCACGGCCCACGCCGACAGTTTCAATATGCCCGACGAAAGTTTCAGTCCGTAACGCAGCCGATATAGAGAGCCGACCATAATGGTGTAGACGACATACCACAGTATGTAAGCGATGCCCATGCCGGGGATACCCCACAGATTGAAGCAAAGGATGCTCCCGCCGACGTAGACCACCGCACTCGTGATTTCCACCGCCATATACACCGAGCCGTCGGCCTTGGCAAGCATCACATAGGCCATGGTGCACGACAGAGCACGGAGCACGGTGCCAATGATACCCATATACACCATGGGCTGGATTATCTGGAAGTCACTGGTGTACAGCACTTCTATGATGACAGGGACGAAAGCGATAAACAGCAGCACCAGCGGCACCATAATACCCATAATCACACTGAGTTCCTGACTGACGGTGACCGACATGGCTCGGCGTGACCGCTGGCACATGCTCAGCCTCGGGAAAAAGTCGACCATCAGAGCCGCAAATACCAGCCCGACATAGCGGTTGATAAGCGTGAAACCGCTTTGGAAATATCCCACCGTGGCGGTGTCGGCTGTGCGGTTGAGATACACCAGAAACAGATATGACCCGAGGTTGATCATCATTACGCTGATGATGATATAGAAGCCCAGCTTGATGATATGGAATCCGTCGGAAAGGCTGCTGCGCCACGTAATGCCGTGGCTGCGGTCAGGCATTATTTCACTGGTGGCCTTGTGGGCGTAATTCCACAGAATGGAGGTGGTGATTATATACAATATTACTATAGAGGGAACTATGGCAGTGGCTCTCCAGAAGAAAAAGAGGGGGACGGTCACAGCGAGACCGATAACATTGCCCCATGTGGTGGCCAATGCTATGCCTCGCAGCTTGTGAAGCCCCATCAATATGCCACCTTCACCTCCTGAAACAGCCATGGCGAATATCGCTATAGACAACAGGCAAAACCACCACGTCATATCGCCGTCACCGAAAGCCCACCGGCTCAGCAACGGCGAGAAACCGATAGTCAGCAGGGCAAACAGCAGTCCGAGCGACAGGCATATGCGTCTCACCATCAGGATGTAGCGGACGCGCTGCTCCTGAGCATCATGGGCGGCAAGCTCGCGCGCTGCCACTGTGTTCATGCCCATTTGTGCGAAATTGCCGAGTAGGTCAAGCACCGTATTGAACACACCGAAGAGGCCCACGCCCACGGCTCCTATCCATATGGCCACGAGCTTGGTGCGCACCACCGATACAAGTATGCTGATGACCTGAACGCCTGAGAAAACGCCCATAGTCTTGACAATCAACGCCGTGGACTTGCTTTTAGATGCCATCGCTATGGATAGATGTATTGCATTGGAGGGGCTTTATCTGACCCATTGCAGAGGATTAAGTTTCTGACGCTCATGGCGCAACTCGAAATGCAGCACATGGCGTCCGTCATTGTCCGGGTCGGGCTGCACCTGCCCTATCGTCTGCCCGGTCTTTACGGTGTCGCCGGTCTTGATGGCCAGATTGCTGATGCCGGCATAGATGGTGATGTACTCCCCATGGCGTATCATCACGATATTATTGTAGCCGGGCTGATTGAACACAGCCGACACAGTGCCGTCGGCTATGGCACGTGCACGCCTGTTGGACGAAAGCATCTCTATGTCGATGCCCGAGTTCTGTACCTCTATGTTGGGGAAATCGGGGTGGGGATGGCGGCCGAACGCGCTGATTACGCGGTATTTGCCATCCACCGGAAACGGCAAGCGGCCTTTCATCCGCGCAAACTGCGAAACAGAGGCCGAGGCAATTAGCGGAGCGGCCTCGCGCACTTCACTCTCGCTGCGTTTGGCCGGTTTTTCCTTTGATTTGCCGGATGAGGGTTTTGGACTCTCTCGATCATTTCGTGAGGCCTGTTCCTGACGGCGACGTTCGCGTTCCTGACGCTCACGTTCCGCCTTCTCTCGGCGCAGACGTTCCTGTTCGAGGCGTCGCTGCTCGGCAGCGATGAGGCGGTCGAGTTCACGGTCAAGTTTCTGTAATTTCTGCTGCTGACGCGCGAGGTGCGCCTGAAGCTGCGAGCCCTCCTGCTTCAGACGCTCCACTATCTGCGAGGTCTCCTTGGAGTCGCGTTCCACGCTTGCCTTGGCGGTGTTGAGGCGGACGATATGGGCGTTTTTCTGGCGAAGCAGCTCCGACATGTCCGTTTGACGGGCATGCAGGGCTTCGACGGCAGTCTGAAGCTCCTGCTGCTTGGCGCGTCGCCAATGCCCTATCTGACGCAGATAGCGCATGCGCTGCACAGCTTCCTGAAACGACTCGGCAGCAAAAACAAACGACAGGTGGTCAAGCCGCCGCTCAGTGCCCTGGGAGCGTCGCAATATCTTGCCGTAGCTCTCGCGCAACTTCTCCACATGCTGCCGCATCTGCCCTATAGTATCGTCAAGCATCTCTATGCGTCGCGATATGGCAGCCGCGTCGGCCTGAGTCGCAGCTATCACTGTTGTCTGCTGAGCTATGCGCGAACGCAAGTCGTTGAGACGGTTGAGCTGCGAAGCGGTAGATTTGCGGTTCTGGTCAAGTTTGGCCGAAGTCTCCTTGATATCCTTGGCCGTGGCCTGTTGCTCACGCTTGACATCCTTCGATGTACGCACCGGAGCCTTCTTCTTTACGGCCTTTTTCTTCTTCGTAGTGGCTTTCTTTCCCTTTGAAGATGACTTCTTGGCAGGTGCCGCTTTCTTCTTGGATGTGCTTTTTTTCTTGTTCTGCGTCTGCGAGACAGGCGCAGCCACAGCCGGCACTACCGCAGCATCGCCAACCACAAAAGCCATGGCAGCCACCACCGCCACAGCCCTAAACCATCGCCAAAAAGAAGCACCACTCATCATAAGTGCAAATTTACCAAAATTTTTGCCCACAGCATATATGCGTAGATAATTTATGCAAGATTTTTGTTTTCGACAAAATAGCCCGTTAAACCGACAACAAACTGCGGTTTTTATTGATTTTACGCACAAAACAGCGTCATACTTACTCTTATTGGCATAATAAATTCAGGGAAATTTTGCTATCTTTGTTGGTGTAACAATTATCCTTACTTTTTTATCTCATTAGCATTACCTTATGGAAGGAAAAATGAAAAACTTACTGATGCTGGCGGCCGTCGGAGTGCCTATGGCTCTCGGAGCCGAGCAGGTCACCAGTCCTGATGGAGCTATAGTGGTCGACGTAGACATCGCCACCGGCGGTGTGCCCACCTACAAGGTGGACTACAAGGGGAAACCGGTAGTGTTGCCTTCGCGTCTCGGACTCACACTTGCGAGCGAGAGCAGCCGACGCGACTTCAGCGCGGATGCCGTCAAGACCTCAGCCGACGCGCTCCAGATGACGAGCGGTTTTGCCATCACCGACATCGAGCGCGGCGCCGTGGACGAAACATGGGCTCCGGTATGGGGCGAGGAGGACTCCATACGCTGCAACTACAACGAGATGGCCCTCAAACTGACCCAGACCGACCTTGACCGCTACATGATTGTGCGGTTCCGCGTGTTTAACGACGGCCTCGGCTTCCGCTACGAGTTTCCGGCGCAACCCCACATGACCTATTTCGTCATCAAGGAGGAAAACACCCAGTTTGCCATGACCGGCGACCACTGGGCCTACTGGATTCCCGGCGACTATGACACCCAGGAATACAACTACACCAAGAGCCGCCTGAGCCATATCCGCGACTCGTGGGAGCAGCACAAGAAGGAAAGCTCGGCCAATGCGTCATCGACCCTTTTCTCGCCGACCGGCGTACAGACAGCACTGCAGCTCAAGACCGACGACGGCATATACCTCAACATCCACGAGGCCGGTGTGAAGGACTACCCCACGATGCACCTCAACCTTGACGAGGCCTCCAACACATTCACCTCCCATCTGACACCCGACGCCACAGGCATGAAAGGTTACATGCAGACTCCCGAGGAGACCCCGTGGCGCACCATCATGGTGGTTGACGATGCCCGTGACATCCTCGCGTCGCGCCTCATCCTCAACCTCAACGAGCCTACAGCCTATGAGGACACATCGTGGATCAAACCCGTCAAGTATATGGGCGTATGGTGGGAAATGATTGCCGGCAAGGGCGACTGGTCATATACCAACGACCTCGCATCCATCAAGCTCGGCGAAACCGACTACACCAAGACCAAACCGCACGGTCACCACTCGGCCAACACCGAAAACGTCAAGCGCTATATCGACTTCGCCGCCGAACACGGCTTCGACCAGGTGCTTGTAGAAGGCTGGAACGAAGGCTGGGAGGACTGGATAGGCAACTCAAAAGACTATGTATTCGATTTTGTGACCCCCTACCCCGACTTTGACCTTGAAGGACTCAACAAGTATGCCAAGGAGAAGGGCGTGAAGCTGATGATGCACCATGAGACCTCAGGCTCCACACGCAACTACGAGCGCCACCTCCCTGCAGCCTACAAGCTGATGAACGACCTGGGATACAACTCCGTCAAGAGCGGATACGTGGGCAACATCATACCTCGCGGAGAAACCCACTACAGCCAGTGGAGCAACAACCACTATCTCTATGCCATCACCGAGGCGGCCAAACACCATATCATGGTCAACGCCCACGAAGCGAGCCGTCCGACAGGTCTTAGCCGCACATACCCCAACCTCATCGGCAACGAGAGCGCACGCGGCACAGAATACCAGGCCATGGGAGGCAATGCCAAGTGGCACACATCCATCCTCCCCTTCACCCGTCTGCAAGGCGGCCCGATGGACTATACTCCCGGCATTTTCGAGTTTGACCTCTCTACATTCTCGCGCCACAATAACTCCAAGATAGCATCGACCATCCCCGGCCAGCTCGCCCTCTACGTGACCATGTACAGTCCGCTGCAGATGGCAGCCGACCTCCCCGAGCACTATGCCCGTCACATGGATGCGTTCCAGTTCATCAAGGACGTGCCCGTCGAGTGGGAGAAGTCAGTGTATCTTGAAGCAGAACCGATGGACTATGTGACCGTGGCCCGCAAGGACAAGAACAGCGACGAGTGGTATGTAGGCTCCACCGCCGGCACCGCCGACCGTGACAGCAAAATATCACTGTCGTTCCTCGACCCGGGACGCAAATACACGGCCACAATCTATGCCGAAGCTCCCGATGCCAACACTGTCGACGGCCAGACTCGTTACAAGATAACCACCAAGACCGTCACCAACAAGACCAACCTCAAGCTGCATGCACTTGCCGGCGGCGGCTACGCCATCAGCATCAAGCCGGTCAAGTAAGAAACCCTGCATCCATAACATAACCGAGGAGTGGAATACCGCCGTATGGTCTTCCACTCCTCGTTGCTTTTTACAGCAGCTGCCGCGATTGTGTTGACGGCGCGGCGGTCAGAAGCACCAATCTGTCATTTCGGGGAGGCGGCCTGAGGCCGCAGGGGTGAGGCGATGTCTGTAGGGTTGAGGACTCCGCCGGCTACTCCGGTGATAGGAGTGTAGAGGCGCAGGCCGAATGTCGGGGCTATGGCTGTGATGTGCTCAAGCAGTTCGCTCATTATGGCCTCGTAGAGAGTCCAGTTGGTAGTGGCCGTGAACACATAGATATTCAGAGTGGTGCCTTGAGCCACCGGAGTCTCCAGACGCACGAGCATCTGCTGGTCCTTCGCCACCTGCGGATGGTTCATCAGATAAAGGCACACATATGCTCTGAACAGACCAAGATTGGTCTCGATGGTGCCGTTGACACTCATCTGCCCCTTGTTATACTCCACGAGAGCATTTGACGAACGTACACCGTCGACCCAGCTTTTGAGTAGGGGGTATTTACCTACCATGTCATCCACAAACGCCTCATCGGCCGGATGTATAGTGCTGTTTTCTACCGTAAGGTTATAGAATATGCGTCGCGCACCGCTCTCGCTCATCCCGCGCCAGTTCTGGAAACTGTGCTGTACGAGCATGTATGGCGGACATGTGATTATAGTGTTGTCAAAGTTACGCACCTTGACCGTCGAGAGCGAGATGTCGATGACATTGCCGTTGACAGGCGTGTCAGGCACCACAATCCAGTCGCCGATGCGCACCATGTCGTTCTGGCTCAACTGTATTCCGGCCACAAAGCCCAGTATAGAATCCTTGAATATCAACATCAATGCCGCAGCAAACGCACCCAACCCGGTAAGCAAAGCCGCCGGCGATTTGTCAATCAGCACCGATACCCCGATGATAAAGGCGATAATCCACAGAATGCCCTTCATAGTGTTAGCGATGCCTTTGAGAGGCAGGTTGCGCGTGTTTTCCTTGCGGTTATACCTGACCCATATGAAATCCACCACCGCCGCCATGGCATATGTAAACGCGATTATCGCATAGATATACAGCACTTTCATGATGACTATGCGCATCTGGCTGCCATAATTGAGGGTAAACGGCACGAGCGACAGAAGCACTATGGGCACTATGATATGACTGCACTTGGTGAACACACGGCTCTGCAGCAGGTCATCATCGAGCATCGTATGCCTCATCCCTGCAAGACGGCGCACGACATACAGGATACACTTGCGTATGAGCCACCCTATAAATATGGCCACGACAGCCACAATCACTATATACAACAAGCCCTCGATACGTGGCTCATGGCGCAGACCTATAATGTCAAGCAGATGGCGTATGATAACCATCAGCCACTGCGCTACCTCATGTGATGGTATAAACGAAGTAATCATATTACTTTATTAACACCACCGCTACAAGGATGGTTTAGAGGGTGTTTAATAACAAAATTTAAATCCTGAGTGGTGTATCTTTTGATTAAAT
>ERZ1027217.103-NODE-103-length-48871-cov-12.739471_pt1 | contig 48871 bp, 41 predicted proteins | sample MGYA00519268_ERZ1027217 | MGnify/ENA primary metagenome ERZ1027217 (study PRJEB26926, sample SAMN06164537) | human gut metagenome | biome: ENVO:00009003; feature: ENVO:2100002; material: ENVO:00002003 | host: Homo sapiens | place: USA | collected 2012 ...
TTAATCAAAAGATACACCACTCAGGATTTAACTTTTGTTATTAAACACCCTCTTAGAGTGCCAGATTGTATATCTGCTCGGTGTCTGCAGCCCTCAGACGGTAATAACCGCCTATCTCCGTGCCTTTGTTCTGATGCAATTTCCTGACGAGAGTGGCTATATCGGGCTTCTCTATGCCGAGTTGCGCAAAGGTCACCGGCAAACCGAGCGAACGGAAGAACGCGCGAAGCAGCTGCACTGCCAGCAGAGCGGCCTTGCGGTCATCGGGCTCGGTCACTCCGAGCACGCGGCGGCCCAACTGTGCCACTTTCTCCGGCTTATGTTCGGCCATGAAAGTCATCCATGCCGGAATCACCACGGCCAGACCTGCGCCATGGGCCACATGGGTGTATAACGCCGAAATTTCATGCTCCATGAAGTGCGACACCCAATCCTCCACACGTCCTGTGCCACAGATGCCGTTGTGGGCGAGTGTACCGCTCCACATGATATTGGCTCGTGCCTGATAGTCCTTGGGATCGGCCATCACCTTGGGGGCTTCGGTCATTATAGCCATCAATACCCCCTCGGCCACACGATCGGTAATCTCCACATCGGTGGTCGGGGTGAAGTAACGCTCAAAGATATGCGCCATCATGTCGCATATGCCGCATGCTGTCTGAAACGGCGGCAATGTCTCTGTCAGAGCCGGATCCATCAGCGAAAACACCGGGCGCAGGCACTGTGTGCGCAGACTCAGTTTTATCATGCCGTCGGTGCGTGTAATCACCGAGTTGCCCGAACCCTCGCTGCCGGCAGCAGGAATGGTAAGCACGGTGGCCACCGGCACAGATTTCTCCGCCGGCACCTTGCCGCAGAAGAAATCCCAGAAATCGCCGTCATAAGGCATACCTATGGCTATAGCCTTGGCGGTGTCGATGGCCGAGCCACCGCCCACTGCTATCAAAGCGTCTATGTGTTCACGCCGTCCCAGCTCTATACCCTCATAGACGAGTGTATCCGTAGGGTTAGGCTGCGCTCCACCGAGAGGTACTATCTCTATGCCGGCCTCGCGGAGCGACGCACTGACCGTGTCAATCAAGCCGCTGCGCACCGCGCTACCCTGACCGTAGACGAGCATGACCTTCTTCCAGCCCTCGGCTGCAGCCTCTTTGCCGGCAAGATGCTCTACTCCGCGCCCGAAAATATAGCGTGTGGGTGTACAAAAGGTGAAATTTTCCATAGGTATGATGTAGAGTGTTTTATATCTTTTACTGCTTGATAATCCCTGTCACCACGATAGACTGTGACCCTCTCCAGGGCACGGTGGCATAGTAACGCTCGTATTCCAGCGTCACAGGCTTGCCGGAGCCTTGAAGATTCTGCAACGCCCTGACCACCGACGGGTCGGTCACCGAGAAGCTGAAATCGCGCGAATATATGCGAGTGGTGTCGGTCAACGCGCTCTCGGTAATCATCTGGCCCTCAAATGTCTTGAACACCATGCCCCGACGTTCTATCTGGGTGACATAGCCGGTCACACGGGCCTCGGTGATATAGGGGCTGAAATAACGGAAATAGCATGTCACTCCCAGACCGATGATGATGACCGTCAAAGCCCACGCCCAGAAGTGCGATTTATGCTTCTTGGGCTTGCTTTGCTCTGCAGCCTTGGCTGCATCATCGGCTATGTCGTCAGTGAAGTCCACATGCTTGTCAGGCTCTACAGGCTCCGGGGCTGTGGGTTTTTCAGATGCAGATGATGCAGGGGCATCGGTCTCGTCAAAGTAATCGTCAAAATTGTCGTCTTTCATCGTAGTAATCGTATCTGTGTCGGTATGGTATCAGTCGCAAAAACGGCTCTGGAATCACATCTTCATAGGCTCATCCTATTTTCCGCGCGAGCTGCGCTTATCAATCGATATGGCTATGAAGGTGATGATACCGAGGATAATCAGGAGCAGGGTGTTGGTACCCATGACGAGATTGGCGAAGGATGTGCTCATGTCCTTGAACGACACCCCTTCGGGCAATATGATGCCGGCCGAATAGAAGCTCAGGGCGAATATGACCGACCACTGCCATGGCCCGATGCCGCCGTTGCTCGGCACACCCATCGAGATGCTTGACAACACGAAGGTGACGAGCACAGCCAGTATCGTATAGTCGTGGATAATCTGCGTAGTGAAGCTAAAAGCGTGGAAAGCTATGTAGAGCTGCGTGAAGTAGCATCCCCACAGGGCGGCCGTGTAGAGCAGCCAGCGACCCTTTCCAGGCATCCTGACTATGACCGCAAAGCCTTCCCACAGGCCGTGCCACATGGATTTTATAGCGCGTAGCAGCTTATTGTCAGGCACTCGCGTAATCAGCAGCCATATGCCTATGACCACCACTCCTACCGCCGTCCAGAGCCACGGATTGGTCAGCACGGCATGCACACTCGCTGCAGCATCGGGATTCTGGGCGAGATAACGGTTCATCTCGCTGCCGGCGAGGATGAATGTTATCAGAGTCAGCAGCAGCACCGTCAGCGTATCGGCAAGCCGCTCGGCCACCATCGAGCCGAACACTGTGGTAAACGAAGCATCCTCTCTCTTGGCTATGAAACCGGTGCGCCACACCTCGCCGAGGCGCGGAAACACGAGATTGACGGCATATGTGCCGAATATGCTGTAGACGAGTATATAGAGCGGCACATTTATGTCAAGAGCCTTAAGCTGTATGCGCCAGCGCATGGCGCGGAACACATGGCTGAATATGCTGACTATCCACCCCAGACCTATCCACCAGAAATTGCAGTAGTCACGGATGATACCTACCATCTCCTTGAAGTCAATCCCGGTGAACAGCAGGTAGCAAAGCCCCACCGTGATAATCAGCGGCACGCCGTAGCGGAGTATAAGCACCAATGCCGACGGTTTCTTGCTGTCGGGAGCCATGTATTCGGAGTCTGTCATAAAGGTCTGTTGTTAAGTATCAAACATAATGTGCAACTTGAGGCTATTGCAATGCGTGGCTTCAACACCGCCAAACTGTAGGGATGCACCCTGGTGCATCCGATATACAGGCTGATTATCAATATATTGGCGGCTGCACCAGGGTGCAGCCCTACAATTTGACTGTTTTGCAAAACCCTCCTGTAGATGCCGCATCAACGGCGTGGACGGGGAGACGGGTTGGGCTCGGTGGGCTTGACGCGGGCCAGAGCTTCGTAGAGATCCCATACCTTGACGTTGCCGTCTTCGCTGACATACTTCTTCATCGCCTTGATATTGGCGTTTTCGTTAGGTGAGCCTTTGGCAGCCCACAGCATGTCGGCAATCGAACGAGCTATGCGGTTATTGAGGTTCTTATCAACGATGATGTACTCATGGTTGACCACGGCATCAATGTCGCCGGCAGATATGGCGGTGATAAGGGCCTTGTATTTGTCGGTCTTAAGCTCGGCACTGTTCCAGGTCTTGGTGTTATCGTTGAGATAAGCTATATCGGCTGCCTCGTCGGCCGAAGGCGTGGCGGCAGATGGAGCCACAGCCTGTGGCTGGCTTCCTGTGGCGGCAATCTCTGCGTTAAGTTCTTCCTGGGTGACCTCCTGGCTGAACTCCTGAGAGGGCTCGCTGTCAGGCAGCAGGAAGTAGGCGATGCCGCCGGCTATTATCAGCACCAGCATGATAACCACAAACCAGAGTCCGCGGTTGCTGTGCTTGGAACCGACTACAGTCTCTTCCACTGCATCATCCACAGCCTCTGACTGGCTGTCGGTGGCTACGGATATTTCCTTGTGAAGCTCGCGGGCATTGCGGGCTTTGTCCTTGCGGTTTTTGCCCATATCGGGTGTGGCGCGGTCAAACACCGGGGCCACAGGACGCACCGGGGCCTGAGGCTGCTGGTGGTGGATTGCTGCCGGGGCGTCAGTAGCACTGGCCACAGGCTGCACAGCCGCAGCGACAGGCCGCAAAGGCGACTTCATATCCACGTTGTACACCTCGGCATTACCGGCCACAGTCAACCTGTGGGCGCGGAAACCGTGGAAATTGCCCGAATGGAGCTGGCTGTATTCAGGAGTGTTCTTTTCAAGTGTGATTTCCTGAGTGAATATGCGTCCGCCGCCGAAGTCCAGGCGCAGTGTGATTCCCTGCTCTACAGGCTCGAGCACCAGCTCTACTTTCTCGCAATTGATAAGCTCGGCCGGGCTTTTGAGCACCTTGAGAGGCTTGTAGTTGTTGCTTGCCACCTGTATCTCGGTAGTCCCGTTAGGCGACAGGTCACGCTCGGTGATTTCAATATACGGCTCCATCGTATTGATGGGGCGTCCGTTGACATTGATGGTGTAGCCATTGACAGGGATACCCTTTGACGAGCGTACCTCCAACGGCACTCGCCTCACGAATCCCATGCCGCTCTCGGATGCCGTCTTCACTCTCAGAGCCGGACCTTCGTAACGCACGTAGGGCGACGGAGCGCCTACCGATATGTTTTCCGACCTCGGATTGAAGCCGGCCTTTGTAAATGTCAGGGTCAGACGCTCGCCGTCGGTCACGACTATGCGTGACGGCGTACATCCCACCGGAGCGATGACTGTATATTCACGCTTGACAGGAGCGGTGATGCGGTCAAGTTTGCTACCCGGGCGCAATGAGGCCGTGGCCGGTACCACGAGCACTCGGTCAAAACAGGCATACTCCACCTGCGACGGAAACGACAGGGTGCTGTCAAGCTCGCTTGAACTTGCATATGTGCGGTAGCAGAAAGGCTGCTTGGGCGCAGAGGCCGATGTCAGCGGACGCACATACTGCCACGATTTCAGCCGCTCGGGCTCAGCCGGGACTCCGGCCGACACGAAGCAATGCTCCACGGCATCGTCACTGAGCGAACGGTCTTCTACAAGTGTTTTCTTCAGCTCGCCGAGAAGCTGCACAGTGCGCCGGCCTGACAGTGCGCATTCGTTGTCAAGGCGCAGTGTCAGCACGAAACAACTCCCGTCGGCACTCGCCGGATTGGGCGTGACCAATGAGAAATAATGTCCGCGTGTCGACGACCATAACGCATAGCATTCACGCAAGTTGAGAAACTCGCGTATGGCTTTGGTTCCGTCAAATATCGCTTCGGCGTCGATGTCCTCGCCTGTGGGATAGTTGTAGATTACGTTAGGCTGGCCGGAAACCATCTCCGACAGTGAAACTCGTATATAGCCGTATTTTGGCATGACTCTGTTAGTATAAGATATGTTGCAAATTAGGGTATAGAGAGGGTGTAATCAACTGCAAATATAGCCAAATAAACTCTATCCGCCAAGATGATGTTATATTTGTATCTTCACACTCTCGAAATTCAAACTGATATGTCACCTTCAACATCGGGATGCGGATACGATGTCGCCCCATGCAATATATCATACGCCCCACGGCTGGTATTCAGCGAGTTTTCGCTCGATGAGATTCCCCTGATACGCTCGCTGCTCGACTCGGCTCCGTCACGCACATGCGATTTCACCATCGGAGGCATATACATGTGGACCGACTATTTCCGCTACCGCCGCGCCATAGTCAACGACACGCTCATAGTCAGCGGCCTCAGCGAACTGGATGTCACCAAGGCTGCGTTCTCGCTCCCGGTGGGACGCATGCCGCTGATACGCAGCATAGCCATGCTGCGCGACTACTGCCAGTCACGCGGTATAGAATGCCGCCTGTCGGCCATACCCGAGGAGGCAGTCGCATCACTCGAAGGCTTAGGAGGACGCATAGAGGCCGAACTGACCGACTGGGCCGACTACCTCTACGATGCAGCCCCACTGTCCACGCTGTCAGGCAAGAAGATGAGCAAAAAGCGCAATCATGTCAACGCCTTCGCGCTCGCATACCCTGACTACCGCTTCGAACCGATTACGCCCGACAATCTGCAGGCCGTATCCGAATTTTACAGCACAATGCACCTTGCAGCCGACAAGGGGGTGACCGCCGAAGTGGAGCGCATGCAGACCCTCCGGGTCCTGGCAGACCTGTGGTCCTATCCTTTCCATGGGGCTGTGCTGTCGACACCCTCCGACGGCATCGTGGCTTTCACTCTCGGCGAAATCAAGGATGACACGCTCTATGTCCACATCGAAAAGATGCGCCACGACATCACCGGGGCCGGCGAAACCGTCAACAAGCTCTTTGCCGCCGAAATGACCGACCGCTACGGCATCCGCTACATCAACCGCGAAGAGGACGCCGGCGACGAGGGTCTGCGCCACGCCAAAGTGTCCTACCACCCCACCGCCATGCTCCGCAAATACGACATAGTGTTCTAACTCTCCGTCAGAAAATCTGATAAGTCTTATAAATCTTATAAGAACTTATATGACTTATAAGAAATTATAATATACTCCACCACAGACAAATCAAAGGAGGCGCCCCCGGGGGGACGCCTCCTTAAATGGATTATATCAGGCTGTCTGTGATCAGATAGCTGTCAGAGTAGCGTGGTAGGGAACCTTGCTGAGGTCGAGGGTGACTTCGAAGGTGCCTGCAGCAGGAGCTGTAAGGTTGCCGGAACCACCGTCGCATACGAGGTCGTCCATGCCGTTACCGCCGTTGCCATACTGGATGTCCCAAGCACCGTCAGCGCGGAACTTGAACTCGTCGCCTGCTGCGAATGTCACAGTAGCCTTCCAGATCTGACCGTCAACAGTGGTCATGGGGACATCAGTACCCCAGCCAGAAGCTGCGAAACCGCCGATTACACCCCATGACTGTACGGGACCGTAAACGGTCTCCCAAGTCATAGATACAGTGCTCATGCGCACGCAGTAGTAGCCTTCGTCAGACACTGTGAGGTTGCCTGCACCACCGTCAGTAGACAGTGTGCCAGCTTCAGCACCTGCGCCGAAGTTGATACCGTTCCAGTCAGGCTGTGTTGTGAACTTGAAGCTGCCCTTCAGAGGCATCCAAGACTCATAAGCAGCACCGGTGGGTGTGGGATAGATCTTGGCGGAAGCAGTCTGGCTCCATCCGTTGGCATCGCCAGGAGTGTAGAGGAAGTCATATACGGGGGTGAACTCGTAAGTCATCATCTCGAGGTTGATAACCATGACATACTTGCCGACAACACCGTTGAGGCAGCCTGCACCGCAGTCTTCAGTAGCTGTACGGCCAACGAGTTTGCCAGAGAGGGCACCGTCACCATTGGTAGCGACACCAAATGCTGCGTCATCGCCGTCAACCCAGTTGCCTGTCTCATAGGTAGACTGAGGAACGACCTTCCACCACCATTCGCTGCCGTCAAGGTCAACTACGTAGGTGAATACGGGATCGTCATATACATCCTTGCCAGAGTGGTTCATCTGGAGAGCACCGCCTACGCTCCAGCCGTTGATTGTGCCGAGGAGATAGTAAGCAGGTTCAACCACGAAGTCAGGAGGTATGGGAGCCATGTAGAAAGCCTGGGGAGCGTAGTAGTAGTCGCTGCCGTTGAGGCGGATGTTGCTGACGTTTTCGCCGTCAACATAGCCTGCGTAGCGTACCCACATTTCCTTCACTTCAGACTTGCGTCCGAACATGTTCTCATAGATAACCTGAAGGTCATCGGCTGTAGTAGTGATAACGCCGTTGTTGAGAGTGCAAGGCACTTCCTGAGCGTTAGCGAAGTTCTCGTTGTCAGCAAGCCAAGCCTTGAAGTAGAGCTTGTAGCCGGCAGGGAACTGACTCTCGTCGACAGTAACATCAGCGAGTTGGATGGGATAACCGAGCTTGCCGTAAGCATCGAGATCGATAGTAGCGAGGTCGCCTGTCTCCTCGTTAGCAGCAAGATACTGGCTTGAAGCCACGGTGATGCCGTCAACATTGAGGATCTGCTCCTCGGGAGTGACGGGAATCTGGGGATTGGGCTCCTCATACTGGCTGCAGGCGGTCATGCCTGCTGCCAGAACGAGAGCACTCAGATATGTGAGTTTTTTCATTGTGTTCGTTGTGCGTTTTTTTAGTTAACGAATGGAACTGTGTGAATTATCCAGTCCCTCAATTAGAGTGCGTGGTCAGAGAATGTTACCTTCATAGAGTTGAGGTCAACGATGATCCACATCTCACCGCCGGGCCAGGTCGGGAAGTTGAAGTTACCCCTACCATAGACAGCGTTTTCGGTTACTGTGCCGTCTGCGCCGAGAGCAACGCCCTTGTTGTCACCGTCATTGGCTGCAGCACCGATAGAAGGCAGAGAACCGTCATTGCCCCAGTCACCGAGTTCGGTGTAGAAACGGAATCCGAGGTTAGCATCAGCTGCGATGTTGAAGTTGCCACGGTAGGTCTTGGTACCTATTTCGTCATCAGCCTCGAAGAGCATCATGCTGCCATCGCCGATGTTCCAGCCTTGGGGTGAACCAACGAGGAAGATGTAACCAGGCTCGCGGAAGTTGATAAACCACTTAACCTGCTTGAGCTCGATAGCGTTAGAGTAGCACTTTGTGTCCTCTACGTCGCCGATCTGAGCTATGGCACGGAGATAAACCTTGGTGGGAGCAGCCTGCTCGAGGGCGCCTGTGTATACATTGCCGGCACCGTCATAGATGGTCTGGATACCGGTAGTCTTGTCAAGCACCTTGGTGAAGCCCATCAGCGATGTGATGGCGGTGGCGAGACTCTTCTGTGTCAGCACCACTGTGTGGTTGGCTTCGCCCTTCTGTACTACGTCATAGTTGATGGTGTAGACTTCGTCTTCGTTTTCCCAGTTCTGTGTCAGAGACACCTGAGCGAGGTAGTTGACAGCTGCAGGGAAGCCGTAGTCAGGCTGTGAATATACCTGGAAATCAAAAGTAGCACCGTCAGCATTCTGGAGCTGGAGCTCCTGAGAAGCATAGACGGGATCATTGATCTGGAATGATACCGCGTTGACGTCCTGGTCAGGCAGCTGAAGCTTGGGGTCGGTGGTCGACTCGCAAGAAGCAAGGCCGAACATCGCTGCCACGCCTGCGGCAAATATTGATATTTTTTTCATTGTCTTGAAAAGCGTTGTTTGGAAGTTTATTAAACTGTTGAAACAGCCGGATTATCAATAGCCGGGGTTCTGCTTCATGCCTGCGAGCGACACGATGGTGCTGGGCAGAGGATAGAGGTTGTAGTGGGCGGGGAAATCAGAGCCCTTGAGGGTCTGGTTCTTCCATGTCCAGTTGTAACCGCTGATCCACTTGCCGGCACGGATGAGGTCGGTGCGGCGTACGTTCTCGGTGTAGAGCTCGCGGGCGCGCTCCTGGAAGAGGTTGTCGAGGTTGAACTCGCCAGCGCTCCAGCCCTGGAGACCTGCACGTTCGCGGATGTAGTTGGTATATTCGAGAGCCTTGGTGGAGTTGCCCTGCTGGAGGTAAGCCTCGGCGGCGCTCAGGTAGATTTCAGCCAGACGGATTACGGCGTAGTCGTTGCTGATCATCTTGGTGGCGTTAGGCTGAGAAGCCATCTTGTCTCCATATTCGTCAAGGTTCCAGTTGGTGTACTTGATAGCGAGGTAACCGTTGTTGCCCCATGATGCCTGATTGTATGTGAGATCGGAGAAGCTGAAGCCATCGGCGGCTGTGCACCACCATGCAACACGCTGGTCATCAGAATTGGTCATGTTGGAATCCCACTCAAACAGAGCTGCGAACTCAGGACGTGTAGACATACACTTCCAAGCCTCAGTCTGGTTGTACTTGGCATTCTGGTCACCACCGATCCAACCGGCGATCATGAACATAGAGTTAGCATAAGAAGTCATGCGTTCTGCATCGCTGGGGATTACCCAAAGGTTCTCGTGTACATCACCTGAGCCACCGTTGGCATACTGGCGGTTGTTGGCAGCGAACAGTGTAGAGTAGTTCTTTGCAAGACCTGTGGCAACGCCGTCGCTTGCCACGAAACCTGTGCCCTTGTGGCGTGTGATGATGTTCTCAGCGTGACGGAGGCAGTCAGCCCAGCGGGGTGTGCCAGTGTAGACCTCAGCATTGAGGTAGTACTTCACGAGGAGAGCCTCAGCGACTTCCTTGCCTACATAGCCCCAGCTCTGCGAAGCGTTGCTGCCGTAATCGGCCACAATCTGCTCAAGTTCCGTGGTCATGATGCCGAAGAGCTCGGCACGGTCCATCTGGGGAGGAACTGAACCGATAGAGGTATCGTCAGATGCGTAAGGCACATTGCCCCAGAGGTCAATCAGATAATAATAAGCGGCAGCACGGAGGATTCGGGCCTGACGGAGATATTCGTCGGCCTTCCACTGTGAGTCGGCAGGGATGTTGAAATATCCGTTGTTGACAGTCTGGATGAAGTCGGTACAGGTAGCAACGTTGATCATCAGACGTGAGTACACACCGTACATGATGGTGTTTGACGGTGACGCGATACCGTACTGTATCAGACCGTAGTCGGCGTCAGCGGCAGGAAGCCAGTTAGCCTCGTCAGTAGGGATGGTCTCAAGGATGAAAATGGCGCGCTGGAATGTGGTCATACCTTCGTCAGTACCGCTGACAGCAGCGTTACCGTTGGCACCGTAGGTGGCAAACTGAAGGTAGCAGTCAGCCATCACACGATCCATATAACCCACGGGGTCCTCGTCAAACGATCCCGCAGTGACTTTCTGGGGGTCGGTGGGCATCAGGTCGAGGTCGCCTGTACAGGCTCCGAGTGCCATTGATGCCACAGCTCCTATGGAAAGGATGAATTTATTGATAGTTTTCATATAATGGTTTCTATTCTTGTGCTTTTGGTTTTAAGATTTAGAATGTGGCAACAAGACCGAGAGTAGCCGTGATGGGTCGGGGATATACGTTGTTGTCGATACCTGACTCAACTTCGGGGTCAAGACCTTTGTACTTGGTGATTACGAAGGGATTCTGTACGGCACCGAATATGCGGAGGTTCAGACGGCCCTTGAGGAGTGAATCGAATGTATAACCGAGGGTGATGTTGTCGCAGCGGAGGAAGCTGGCGTTCTCTACGAAGTAGCTTGAGAGCACGAGTTCAGACACGGGAGTGCTTTCGGGGAACAGATAAGTGTTGTCAAGCAGGTTGTTGAGACCGTAGCTGTTTACGCCGGCGAGACGTGTGCGGTCATACTTGGGACCGTTGTACACGTAGTTGCCTATGTTGGCGCGGAGGCTGATGCCGAGATCCCAGTTCTTGTAGTTGAAGTTGTTGTTCCAGGTCATGGTCCAGGGAGCTGCCGGAGTGTGGAAGTTGATCTTATCGGCATCGGTGATCACGCCGTCGCCGTCCTGGTCAACATATACACCGGGGATGGGATCGCCTGCCTGGTCATATACCTGCTGATAAACGCGGTATGTATAAGCGGGCTCGCCTACCATGTGGTACTGGAGCACTGTACCTGTACCAGAGGGTGTGTTACGTGCGTTGATGATTGAAGTCTCAGCATCGCCGGTCAGAGATGTAATCTTGTTCTGGTTGTAAGCCACGTTGTAGCTTGTGCTCCAGGTGAAGTCCTTGGTCACGACAGGCTTGGCTGTGATGGTGACTTCGACACCGGTGTTACGGAGTGTACCGATGTTGCGGTTCATGAAGTTACCTGTGTTGAGACCTGCAACGGGAACCCATGCGAGGAGGTCCTTGGTGTTGCGGAGATACCAGTCGGCAGCGAGGGTGATGCGGTTGTTGAGCCATGCAGCGTCGATACCGATGTTCCAGGTAGTTGTTTCCTCCCACTTGATGTCGGTGTCGTAGGGAGAAGGATAGAGAGGCTCAACCCAAGAGGGGTTAGAGCTGCTGGTGCCGTAAGCGGGATAGAAGAATCCTTCACCGTTGCCGTTCCATGCAGATACATTATATACAGGGAGATATGGGAAGTAGCTTCCGCCGAGGTCCTGCTGACCAGTTACACCCCAGCCGAGACGGAGCTTGAGGTCGTTCCACTTGTCGCGTACGCTTTCAAAGAAAGGCATGTTGGCGATCTTCCAGCCGAGGGCTACTGAGGGGAAGAGACCCCAGCGGTTGTCCTTGCTGAAGCGAGAGGTACCGTCGTCACGGAGAGTGAATGTCAGGAGGTATGTATCGTCAAATGAGTAGTTCAAACGACCGAAGAATGAAACGAGCTGCAGAGGCTCTGCCCACATATAGAGGGGTGAAGTGTAGTAGCCTACATTGTAGTCGCCCTGAGGATTCTGGTTGAGGGTGAAAGTGTTGGTGGCAGCGTCGAAGCTCTGGGTGAAGCCGAGAGAAGCGAGCTCGGTATGGCTGCGGCCATGGTAGTCAAACTTCTGCCAAGAGTAACCTGCCATAACGTCGAGGTTAGACTTGATAGCTGCGAAATCCTTGCGGTAGTTGATGTAGAAATCAAGGAGAGTGTTGCGCTGGAGCTCGTACCAGTCGTAGAGCGTGCCTGCGCCGTTCTCACCGATCTTCTGGGTGTTGCCGTCGCGCCAAGCCATGATGGAGTTGGGAGCGATTTCAGTCTTAGACTTGTTCTGGCTCACCTGATAGCCGAGGTTGAGGTTGAAGTGGAGTTCGGGGAGGAAGTGGAGAGCGTAGTCGATCTGGAGGTTACCGGTAGATGAGAGTGACTGACCTTCGTTCTTCTTGTCCTCAAGCATCTGCAGAGGGTTCTGGGCAGCCTGAGTGTCAGGAGTACCGTTGGCGTTGAGCACGTTGGTGTAACCGTTGTAGATTGACATGCCAGTGTTGCCTACAGTATTATAAGCGTGGCGTACGGGGAGTGTGGGGTTGAAAGCCGAAGCAGATCCCACAGCACCGAGGTCCGCATTGCGAGTCTTCACGTAGCTGCCCTGGGCATTGGCGTTGATAGAGAGCTTGCCATTGAAGAACTTCGGGCTGAGGTTGAAGCCTACGGTAGTACGCTGCATGTTAGAAGTCTTCACGATACCCTGGTTGTTGGTATAAGAAGCGTTGACACGGTAGGGAAGGAAGCCTGCTGTACCGCCCACGCTCAGAGAGTAGTCCTGAGAGAACGATGTGCGGAGCACTTCGTCCTGCCAGTTAGTGTTGGCATCGCCGAGCTGAGCGATAGCGCTTTCGCTCTTGAGAGTGTTGCGGACAACGTCAGCAAACTTGGCACCGTCCATAAGATCAAGAGTCTTGCGGGCAGTGTTCACATGCCAGTTGGCAGCGAAGTTGATCTGGGGCTTGCCGGCAGTACCTTTCTTGGTGGTGATGATGATGACACCGTTAGACGCACGAGAACCGTAGATAGCGGTTGCCGAAGCGTCCTTAAGTATGGTCATTGATTCAATGTTCTGAGGATTGACCATTGTAAGGGCGTTAGTACCACCAGCTGCGTCCTGGTTGGTCATAGGCACACCGTCGATCACGATAAGGGGGTTGTTAGATGCATTGAGCGAGGAACCACCACGGATGCGGATAGTCGCATTACCTGTAGGATCACCACCGTTGGTTGTAACAACCACACCAGGGCTTGCGCCTACGAGGAGGTCCTGAGCAGAGGTAGCCATACCGGCGTCAACGTCGTCAGGCTTAACCATTGCCACTGAACCAGTAGCGTCGCTCTTCTTAACTACACCATAACCGATGGCGACAACCTCACCGAGCATCACTGAGTTTTCAGAAAGCTCAACATTGAGAGTGTTCTTACCGTCGACGGCGATGGTCTGGGGATTCATACCCACATAAGAGAAGGTAAGAGATGCGTTGGGATTGACTTTAATGGTGTAATTACCGTCAATGTCCGTAGCAGTAGCGGCATTCTGACCCTGCGCTACGACGGAAGCTCCGATCAGGGGCTCGCCTGTAGTGTCAGTCACCGTACCTGTCACTGTGATGGTCTGGGCGTTGACTGCGAGTGTACACAGAAGACCCATCATCATGAAAAGGAATCGAATTCCTTGGGTTAAGTGTTTCATTTAATTTAAGATTGGTTGTATAAGGATTAATGTTCTCAGATTTTCAGCAGGAACTGTATAATCTTATTTGGTTTGGGATGGTGCAGTCACATCTCAAGGATGCAGACATGCGAAAAATGCGGCGCTTGGCGCAGCATCTCCTTGACACGCTATGCGTCAAGGCGGGAGGGAGGCAGCAATGTTTCGTTCCATTTCGGTATAGGGTTGTTAGGGTAAGAAGTTATGTTTCCGGTTAATGTTTGCAAGAATCTTCCACTCAGGAAGACAGTTCACGTCGGGCCACAATATGACCCAATGGTGCGAATACAAAATTATTTAATATATGTGAACTATATCCATGAGTGAAGCTTCAAGTGAGATATATTTAGGTTTGCAAAATATTTAAACAGCTGTATATAAGATAATTGTCTCATATAGCAAATGAGGGTTAAATGAGGTCAAAGTGAGAAAGCTAAATTAAATCATATTTATCTTTCTTTAGTATGATACCCCTACAGGGGCTGTAGAGGCTTTCGATTTCGTATAGGCTTGGACGAGCCAAACCGTTTACGGATGCAAATGTAGCAAAATGTTAACAATAAATAGCCATGTGCGAGGCCATTTATTAATATTTTTAAGATTTATGTTATGCAACATATTTCTGCGAAAATGCACCATCACCCATCCGACGCACCTTAACTTATATATCGCAATAAGCAATCAGACGCTCGCTACGGCATCCTCAAGGGTGGTGTCAGGAGCGATTTTGTTTTTGTAGCGCGAGCGGTAATTGTAGACGGTGGCGACGGCGATGTTGAGCATCGAGGCGAGACGCTTGCTGTCGGTAACGCCGAGACGCATCAGGGCGAATACCCTCATCTCGGAGGTCATGGTGCCGTCGGGGCGCAGGGCGAATCTCTCCCCCTCGCCTATCAGCTCATTGAGACGGCTGATGAAATCGGGATATATCTTAAGAAACTGTGAGTCGAAATATGAAAACAATTTCGCCATATCCTCGTCGACCGAACTTGACCGCAGATGCTGGTGCAGGTCTCCCCAATTGCTGGCGGCCGAGAGCTTGAACAGCTTGTTGCGCGTGCGGTCCTTGTCGACCACGCTGTCTCCGGCGAAATCAAGCATTGACACCAAAGCCGACTCCGTGAGAGCGAGTTTTTCAGTACAAAGCTCCAGCTTCCGGTTCAAAACCGCAATCTCAGCGACTTTAGATTGCAGCATTTTAATCTTTGAGGCCGTTTCTGAGGTCTGTAGAGCCTCTTTATGGACGTTCCTACGGTCTTCACGGAGCAAGAACAATACATACAGAAATCCGAGCACCACGAGAATCGAGCATACCGGGATACTCACAGCCATGTTTCTGACGAAAATGCCGATACAGCCTACGGCAAGAGTCAGCACGGGCAACGTCCAAAGGAGCAGTCTGTTTTGTCGCGTTCCAATCATAGGGATGTTGATACAAAAAAAAGGGTAAGCTTACTACATCGCACCGCTACGACTCGGTACCGTTGCTCCGATCAAGGCCTGGCGGAGTTCCCGAGGAGCTGGTCGTGTAGGACTTACCCGACCGCAAAGTTACGAAATTCTGCCATACATGCAAACAATCGCCTGAAGTTTCGCCGCATTTATTTCAATCAAAGCAATCCACAGCCACTACCAGCAGTCAGTATGCCGCGAAATCTCCGGGATGGTGCTACGGTGATATTCAGGATCAAGCCCCCTCAGGCGTTGCGACTGATAATCCTTGAGCAATATGCTTACATACCGCCCGAGGAGCAGTATGGCTATGATATTGCACAGTGTCATCAGGGCCATAGTGATGTCAGCAAGCCCCCATGTCAGGTCAAGGGTGGCCACGGAGCCTATCATCACCATGGCGCTTGAAGCTATGCGCAGACCCACGGTAATGCCGCGATTCTTCCTGATGAAGGCGAGATTGCTTTCACCGTAGTAGTAGTTGGCGATTATACTCGTAAAGCCGAACAGCACTATAGCCACAGCTATAAACACAGATGCGACACCTCCGATTTCAGCGTCAAGGGCAGCCTGGGTCAGCTCTATGCCTGTCAGTCCGGTATCGACCACACCGCTGCACAATATTATGAAAGCCGTGGCGGTGCATACCAGCAATGTATCGGTATATACGCCGAGGGTCTGTATCAGCCCCTGCTTCACCGGATGGCTGACCGCCGCCGTGGCAGCAGCGTTAGGAGTGGAGCCTTCGCCGGCCTCGTTGCTGAACAGCCCCCTCTTCACGCCCATTATCATCGCCATTCCTATGGAACCTCCGGCCACCTGCTCTATGCCGAACGCATTTTTGACAATCATGGCCATCACATGCGGAAAGCTGTCAATGCGGATTACGATTACATAGAGAGCCAGCAGCAGATACAGCACCGCCATGACCGGGACCACAACCTCGTTGATTTTAGCAATTCTCTGTATGCCTCCCCATATCACCACGAGAGTCAACACCGTCAATACGATGCCTGTTACATAGCGTTCGATGCCGAAGCTGCTTTGTATGGCTATGGATATAGTATTGGACTGCACGGAGCTAAATGCCAGGGCAAACGTCACTGTAATCAGCACGGCGAATATTATGGCATACCACCGCTTGCCGAGCCCCTTGCTGATGTAGTATGCCGGTCCGCCGATATATGAATGTTCTCCGCGCACCTTAAACAGCTGGGCCAGCGTGGACTCCACAAAGGCATTAGCCGAGCCGAGAAGCGCCACAACCCACATCCAGAACACCGCCCCGGGGCCGCCGAGAGCTATCGCTATGGCCACGCCGGCCACATTACCCGTGCCGACACGGCTTGCCAGCGAGACAGCAAAAGCCTGAAACGAGCTGATCTTCTTGTCAGCCGGGAGTGACAGGTCTTTCTTGTCATCATGCTTTTGGCTTGAATTGACCAGCAGACGCAGCATCTCCCCTATCATGCGAAATTGCACACCTTTGAGCCGCAAAGTGAAGTAAAGCCCCGTGCCAAGCAGCAGCACAGTCAGCAGATACGTCCAAAGAAAATCATTGATATGTCCTATAATATCCATAAAGGGAATTTAATGTCTTTAAATACAACTTAAAAATAAACAACACACACCTGATATAGGTTTATGACCGCCTATATGGCATCACTGTGACTCATTTTTCACAATAATTTTACAAATTTCGCATAATATCGTCATAATCATAATCTACAAAAGCTATAAAGCATCAATTATATGTTAATTATAGTTAATTAGTGAACTTTTTTAAGGGTTAAATTTGGTTTATCTCAAAAAGTGGCCTAAATTTGCATCGTGTTTTTCATGGTATTAGATTTAAGGTTAACAAAGATTGGTTGTCGTGAGACAATCAATTTCTTTTTTATACCTACTCCAACATGACAGCAGCATGGACGTTACCCTGACACTTCCCGAACTAAACCTACCGCCGCACCCGTTGCAGCTGCGCCGTATGCCCGACGGAAACGTCCAGGTCTACGACCCTCTGAGACTCAAATGGATAATCCTCACGCCCGAGGAGCATGTACGACAGAGGTTTGTGACCTACTTGACCTCATCACTCGGATACCCGGCCGGCATGATGGCCAACGAAGTGTCGCTGCGCCTCAACGGCACATCAAAGCGATGTGATACCGTGCTGTTTGACCGCTCACGCCGCCCACTGGCCATAATCGAATACAAAGCCCCCTCCATCCCTATCACACAGGCTGTGTTTGAGCAGATTGTCAGATACAACATGGTGCTCCGCGCCTCATATCTGATGGTCAGCAACGGCCTGAAGCACTACTGCTGCCACGTGGCCTATACTCCGCCAAAGGTCACATTCCTCACCGAAATCCCTGCATATGCCGTCATCACAGGCTCCCCTCAAGATACAGCAGTGACTCCGGACCGAGATTAAAAAGCAGGTCGACTATGGACATATGCGGCAGAAAACCGAGCTTGTCCTCACGGACCTGATAATACGGCCTGAAATCCTCAATTGCAGCCACTCCGCGCCTCATGTCATGCACTGCGGCCGTTTCTGCGCCCAACACACCGTAAGAAGGCATGCGCAGCCCTATCAGGCGGCACACCACAGCGTCAAGGTCGCGGCAGAAATCCACAAGCCTCGTCCCGACACGCCCGGCATCAAACAGCCCTGCGAAATCATCGGCATAGAATTCGAAATAGGGAGTGCGCCCGTAGGCACTCTCCAGCGCCGTCATGGCAGTCAGCCACCAAGGGCTGTGGTCAGAGAGAAGTATGTCGGATAAGAGGGTGCCATGATGGACGGCAGGATGCACGATGGGCACCGTCACGTTGAGTGCTCCGCGTGTATCGGCAATGGTGAAGCGGTGGGTGGGCTTTGCCCTCTTGTCATAGGGCAAGCCGACATCCACCGCCACAGAGCCGTGGGATGCCATGTGGATGTAGCGGTCGACCGACCCGAGCAGTTCAGGCCGCAAAAGCAGCGGCGGAGCGTCAGTTGCCGGCATTGGCATCCATGAATATACGGTTCCAGCGCATCTTGCCGTCAAGCCAGCCTTTATCCTTATCAAGCGATATGAGCACACGCATGGGCTTGCCTACGATATGGTCCTCGGGCACGAATCCCCAGAAACGGGAGTCGAGCGAATTGTCGCGGTTGTCGCCCATCATGAAGTAATAGTCCATCTGGAAGGTATAGGTATCCTGCGGTTTTCCGCCGATCCAAAGCTTACCGTCGCGCCACTGCGCATCAGTGTTATGCTCGTAATTGCGTATCACACGCTCGTAGGTCTGCCATGCTTTCCGGTTCATCTTGATTGTGGCACCCTTGCGCGGAATCCACAGCGGCCCGTAGTCGGCAATGGTCCAGTCGGTGGCCACGCCATAGGGGAACACATCATCGCTCGGCCATACAGGCTGCTGCATGATGTTGACAAAGCCCGGCATAGCTTTCAGACGGCTGACCATCCCGGGTGTCAGCGGCGACACATAAATCGGAGGCACAGAGCCGTCGGCATTAACGCGGAATCCCGAAAGCCTGACGCCCTCTATCTCCTCAGGCTGGATGGTCAGATAGTGGCGGTCATCTTCAGATATGCCCAATGCCTCAAAATCGGCATCCGAGAGCATACGGCCGTCAAACTGGTAGAAATAATTATGCTGCACGGTCTCAGGCTGCGGAAGCGCCTTGCCATTGATATGCACCACCCCTCCGACTATGGAGAGCGTATCTCCGGGGAGTCCCACGCACCGCTTGACATAATTTTCGCGGCGGTCAACAGGGCGGTATATCACTTCGCCAAACTGCTCCTTATTGCCTCGGACCGCATCGCGTCCGAAGTGCCGCACGAGAGTATAGTAGTCAGGATTCTGCACCTTAAGCGCCACCGTGTCACCGGCAGGGAAGTTAAACACCACGATGTCGCCACGCTTGACCGTAGTATATCCCTTGAGGCGGTGGTATTTCCACTCGGGCCACTCAAGATAGCTCTTGGTGTTGACAATCGGCAGGGTATTCTGCACCAAGGGGAGATGTATGGGGGTGTTGGGCACACGTGGGCCGTAAGCCATCTTGTTGACCCAAAGATAGTCGCCCACAAGCAGCGTCTTCTCAAGCGACGAAGACGGTATCTGATAGTTCTGCCCTACAAACGTGAAGATGAAATACACCAGAATCAGCGCGTAGAGTATCGCGTCCACCCATCCCATCACACTGCGCAGAGCGGCATTTTTTGACTTCTTCCACCATGTCAGGGGTATATAGCCGGTGATATAGATGTCAAAAAGCAGGATATAGGCCAGGAGCACCCAGGGATTTCCGAGCCAAATCACCCATGCGAAAAACAGGAGGGAGACCACCGCGAAACGTATCCATCGGGTAGTCTTCACAGAGCGGATGCGGGACTTGAAATCCTCGCCTAAAGATTTGTCAGACATTGATCAGCGTTGGGTATCGTCAGAAGAAATAAGTTCGTGCATCATCTCATCCATAGAGTGTACGCCGGTGCGCGATGCGAGCCACTCGGCAGCCATCACTGCGCCGAGAGCAAAACCTTCACGGGTCTTGGCGCTGTGCTTGATGGATATGCTGTCGATAGGCGACTCCCATGTGATTTCATGGATGCCCGGCACCTCGGCGCGGCGTATATGGCTGACTATCATCGCATCTTCGGCTGCCGGAGCCTCCTCAACCCACCGGTCTATGCGGTCATTCTCGGCTATGATACCCTCGGCGAGCGTAACGGCTGTGCCGCTCGGATGATCGAGCTTGTGCACATGGTGTGTCTCGGTCATATCGGGCACATACTGGGGGAACTTGTTCATCACACGGGCGAGATAGCGGTTGAGTGCCATGAAGATATTGACGCCGATACTGAAATTGCTGCTCCACATCATGCCTCGTCCGAGAGATTCCGCGAGTTTTTCTACCTCGGGGAGCTTGTCGGCCCATCCGGTGGAGCCTGACACCACGTTGACCCCGGCCTTGAGGGCTCGGGTGCAGTTGTCGGCGGCAGTGTGGGGAGTGGTAAATTCTATGGCCACGTCGGCTGTGGCGAAGTCTGCCGATTCGATGTCGGCATTATTGTCTATATCTATGATCTTGACTATCTCGTGTCCGCGGCTGCGGGCTATCTGTTCGATGATATGGCCCATTTTGCCATATCCTATCAGAGCAAGTTTCATTACAGGATAATATGTATATTGAGTGTAAGTGTTTGTTTGTCAGTCTATTTAATCAGTTTCTCCTTACGCGCCATGCGTGGTATCATAATGGACGTGTAGACCTGTATGGCGCCGCCGGCAAGCGTGAAAGCGAGCCAGTCCATCTGCCCGGCTTTTTCGTAGAACATGAAGAACGTGGCCACACAGAAGAAAATGGCACACCATGTCTCCAGCCTATAGAGACGCCGTAGTCTCAGGCTCGCCCCTTTAGGCACTATGGCAGATATGCGGCTGTAGAGAAGCACCACAGCTCCGCTGCCGTAGATATATTTCCAGGCATCGCCTTCCACTCTCAGCAGAGGCATCACCGTACCTGCCATGATCAGCAGCAGCGACACAGTGATAAGCCACATGATTATATTCTGGTTCTTTATCATATGATGCTATATGTTATTAAAAAGTTTCAGGCAGGTATGGTTTTTTACTCCACGAGATAGATATCCTCATTGGGACGCTGCATGTGATATTGCTCACGCACAATCTGCTCCATGGCCTCGCGGTCGGTATCAAGCCGGGAATTCATCTCGCGGTAATACTCCAGCGAATCGCGGTTGGCCTTGATTTCAGCCTTGAGATTGTCTATCTCGCCCTCATACTGATAGTGGTTAAGTATGGAATTGTCATTGAAAAACAGCACGTACACCAGCGCACCTGCTATGACCAGTGCGCTGACCGATATGTAACGCTTGCACCAAGCGATAAAACTGCCTCGTCCGTCCATCTATTATAATCAGTAGGAAATGAGACCCTTGCAGGGCATTATAGCGACAAATGTACAAAATTTTTGCTAAATTTGCACTTTACTTAACTTAAAGTCGACTGATGTATCCATTCACCGCTGTCCTGCATAAGATATTGCTGTGTGTCTCCGTGCTGTCTGTCATGCTTTGGCCGTCACACTCCCACGCCGCGCCCCAGCGGCTCAAGGCCTCGCATGCCGCAGGTACCGCTGCAAACAGCCCTGACACTGCCGCCACGGCATCCCGGCCGATAATCACTTTTGACGACATAGAGCTGCCTGACAGCAGCGTATTCCGGACGTATGCACGCATCACTCCACGCGACATGCGCGAACCGATATTTTCCACCTACCGCGTCATGGACTTTCCGTCAGAGGTGCTGCATGCCCCTGCCTCCAAGGCCGACAGTCTGCTGCCCGTAGCCGGGCGAGAGTGGCTTGACAACGCTCTGTTTGTCGACTCACTGGTCAATGTGCTGAAGCAGAACTACATGATAGCATATCCGCTCCTGGTCCGTTACAATGAGCGCATGCTCCCTAATCCGCCCAAACGCTACCGTGCGGTGGTTGACCCGTCGCGCATGCAGATAGTCATGATGGAGGAACTGCCTGACAAGTCCAACAATCCCGCAAAAGTGGAGGTTGACGTCAAGCCGGAGTACTGGCTGCACTCGTTTGGCGCATCGTTGCAGATGTCACAGGCCTATATTTCACCCAACTGGTATCAGGGCGGCAAAAACGCCCTCAGTTTCATCGGGAGCATAGGCTACGGGGTGAAGCTCAATCAGAAATTCTATCCCAAGCAGATGCTTGAGGCCTCGATTTCCTACAAACTGGCCATGTCAAGCACTCCCGATGACTCTCTACGCAAGGTGCAGATCACCGAGGACCTCCTGCAGCTGACAGCCAAAGGGGGTATCAAAGCGTTTAACCACTGGTTTTACTCGGTGGCCCTCAACTTCAAGACCCAGCTGTTTAAGAGCTATCCCATCAACTCAAACCAGCTCTCGGCTGCCTTCCTCTCCCCCGGAGAACTCAACCTCGGCCTCGGTATGACCTACGATTACGTATCGCCATCAAAGAAATTCAGCCTCAACGCATCCATATCGCCGATTTCTTGGAACATGAAGATGGTCACCAACACCAACATGGACCCGGCATCGTTCGGCATTGACAACGGCCACCGCACCGACAATCAGATCGGTTCCAGCACCGAAATCAAGCTTGACTGGAAGATTACACGCGACATATCGCTGCAGTCACGCCTGTTTGCATTCACCCAGTATGAGGACTCGCAGCTTGACTGGGAAAACACCATCAACTTCTCCATCAACCGCTTCCTCTCGGCCATGCTCTACGCCCATCTGCGCTATGACTCCACCACTCCGCGGATTGACGACAGCAACTGGCACTACTGGCAGTTCAAAGAAATCCTCTCACTCGGCTTCAGCTATAAGTTCAGCACCATCTGACACTCTGACTCATGAGATACTCCCTCCTCGCCGCGGCATTGCTCTTGCTTGCCGTTTCATCCCACGCACGCAGACAGTCGACCACGCGCCATGTCAACAGGAGCGCCATAGACTCCGGGCCAGCGTATCCTGTCAATGACACCATCGCCGTGACCGATGCCGAAATCAGGCTCACAGGCTACGACAAGCCGCTCAGAGCCACCCGTGAGAGCATGTTTGTGACCTCATCGCTAAGCGACACGATACGGGGTCTGCGGGTGCAGATTGACTATTACGACATGTCCGGACGCAGACTCCATTCACGCGAAGTGGACATCAACGCCGTCATCCCTCCTTCCGACACCCGTAACGTAGCCTTCAGATCCTGGGACACGCAGAAATCATTTTACTACCACCTCGGCGCAAAGCCTCGCAGCGGCTCAGCGACCCCCTATAGAGTCGAAGCCCATATAATCTACGTCATAACCGACCACCGATAGACATCCGTAATGACCGCAACCGACACCAACCGCAACCAACGCTTGCAGCAGCTCGCCGACAGCCCTGTCGGACGGTTGCTGTGGCAATACAGCCTCCCGGCAGTGGTGGGCATGCTCGTGGTGTCGCTCTACAATGTGGTCGACCGCATATTTATCGGCCAGGGAGTAGGACCTGAGGCCATCGCCGGTCTCGCTGTGACCCTCCCGGTGATGAATCTTTCTGCCGCTCTCGGAGTCCTCGTAGGCGGAGGTGCCGCGGCGCGTATTTCCGTGATGCTCGGAGCCGGCGACACCGACAGCGCGTTCCGCACACTCGGCAACGCCCTCGTCATGTCGGTCTCCATCGCCATTACATACATCACGGTGTTTGCCCTGTTTCTTGACGACATCCTGATGGCGTTCGGAGCTTCAGAGGCCACACTGCCCTATGCCCACGAGTTCATCGTATATCTGTTACCGGGCTTCCTCCTGATAAATGTAACACTCAGCTTCAACAACATCATGCGCGCATCCGGCTACCCGATGCGTGCCATGATCACCAACTTCATCGGAGCCGGCATCAACGTGGCACTCGACCCGATATTTATCTTCGGATTAGACATGGGCATCAAAGGAGCCGCCATAGCCACGGTCATATCCATGATAATATCGGGGATATACGTGATGAAGCATTTCTTCAGGACTGACTCCACGGTGCATTTCCGCCGTGGCATATACGGCCTTGACCGACGCATAGTGTGGGGCATAGTGGCCATAGGCGCCGCACCGTCGCTCATCAATGCCGCTGCAAGCGCGGTCAATGCCATAATCAACAACTCCTTGCTCCGCTATGGCGGCGACACGGCCGTGGCGGCAGCCGGCATATTCACCACGCTGTCAACCCTCGCAGTAATGTCAATGAGCGGCATCGCCCAGGGCATGCAGCCTATCGTGGGGTTCAATTACGGAGCCGGACGTTTCAGCCGCATGAAACGCACATACTACCTCGCAGTAGCTTCGGCATCGGCCATATCCATCATCAGCATGGCCGTAGGCTATCTCATACCCGACCTGTGGGCTAAAGCCTTCACCACATCAGAATCTCTGATTGACACGACTGTCAATGCCTTCCACCATGGCTTCTGGGCATTCTGGCTCGTAGGCTTCCAGGTCATCTCTACGACATTCTTCCAGAGCATCGGCAAAGCCGGCAAAAGCATCTTCCTGTCGCTGGCACGTCAGGTAATCTTCCTCATACCTCTGATGCTGTGGCTTCCGCGCACCATGCAGCTCGATGGCATCTGGCTCGCCTTCCCCCTCGGCGACCTCGCAGCCACCCTCTGCACCCTCGTGCTCATCCTCTACCAGTGGCGACTGTTTGCCCGCATCACCTCCGGCACCCGCCCCTTCCACCCCGAATCATTATAACATCTCCTACTCGTGTGATTAATAACCGGACAGCTATACCTTCACATACACAATCCACTGGCGACCAGGCGACTATACGAAACGAGAATATTACCGTAGCCAAGGGTATCGGCATCATCCTGGTGGTCATAAGCCATAGCGGATTGCCTCTGCCTTTGAACCAATTCATCTTCGTGTTCCATGTGCCGCTGTTTTTCATAGTGGCCGGTTACTGCTTCAAGACTGCCTACTGCAATGCTCCGCTCAAATTCGCCCGACGCAGAGCCAAGGGCCTGTGGTGGCCGTTTGTCAAGTGGAATCTGATTTTCATTCTGCTCCACAATGCCCTCTATGCCATGGGTATCATTGATAACGCCTACGACACCCATGGCCATCTGACCGCCATAGCCGAAACATTACTTATGATCAAACCGGAGCCGATGTTAGCCGGACTCTGGTTTCTGGCAGGGCTCTTTTTCGCTTCTCTGATTAGCTGGATAGTTCTTTGGGCAACCGGATGCAACATAAAGAATGTATCGGCATGGGCAGCAGTGATGATGATATGTGTCATCCTGCTCAACCTGTTTCTATCTGACAACCGCATCGTTATGAGGCTGTCAGGCTTTATCCACTTCGCCATCTATTTCCTGACCGGCTTCGTGCTCAAGGGCATACATAACCGCTACAAGTCAACCCGTAGACGCCTTATAGCCACGTCAATATTATGCCTGATTCTGACTGGGACAGCGTCTGTCTACTTCCCCGGGGCAATCTTCACCCTATTCACATGGCAGGTGCCGTTGAGGTTTGTCGGATCTGTGGCCGGTGTCATAGGTGTGCTGATACTCAGCTCACACATACCCCACGGACGGCTCAGACGATTCATCGTTTTCTGCGGAGAGAGCACAATTCTCATACTCGTGTGGCACTTCCTTGCATTCAAACTCTTTACCTACATCCTCATAAACGCCTACGGACTCCCACACGAGAATCTTCTGGAAACCCCAATCCACATGGGACTCGCACGATATTACTGGGTGGCATATGCAGCCGTAGGCCTACTCATACCTCTCGGAATCCAGGTAGCATACAACTTCCTTAAAAACAAGTTTCTACATCTTGGAAAAAAGACTAACTTTGTGCCATGGGGCAGTTCATGGCAAAGTTAAGCATGATAGTTGTATGGGTTGCAGCATCCTTGCAGCCAGTTTACGGGCGTTCTCCCCTCTATAGGCCTGATGCAATGGTGGATGGCGGAGGACGGTCGGTCATGCGCAGGTCATTGCTGCTCGACTCCCTCAATCGCGACGGCAACCGCCTATTGACGACTCCACGGCTCCGCTACCGCCACGAGATAGAGATGGGGAGCAGATATTCGGACTTCAATGTCGATTCGGCCCTGATTCATTTCCACAAAGCCGATGGCTGCTGATACAGGATTTGTCATGTATTTTGCCAACCTTTGCATAAATTTCAAGCGCAACATACGTGTATTACAGCACAATGAGGTTATTTTGACAGATTTTTTCGTATATTTGCAAGCTGATTAATCTATTGCCAGCGAAATCAATTAATTATTAACACAATACATCTTTAAAATCACCTAAACATCACATGCAAAGCAAAGGAACTCTGGGAAGCGTTGTCGCAGGCGTAATTGCGATATTCCTGGTGCTCGTGTGCCTTTTTTACCTTAGCTTCACATTGGTTACAAACCATTATGAGGATAAGGCAGAAGCCTATGCACTCACAGCCTCCAACGGCGATACTAAAGCCGACGCTTACCGTGAAGCAAAGAAGATGTTCATGGACTCCATCGGCAAAGAAAAGGTGTTCATGGGCTACACATTCAATGAAGTACAGAAACTCGGCGTAGGTCTCGGCCTCGACCTCAAGGGCGGTATGAACGTCACCCTGCAGGTATCGGTACCCGACATTCTCCGTTCGATGGCCAATGCCGACGGCAACCCCTACTTCAACGAAGCCATCGCGAAGACCGACTCTATCGTAAAAGCTACCCGCACCAACGATTACGTGTCGACATTCTGCAAAGAGTATCAGAAACTTGACCCCCAGGCTGATTTCTCCATCCTGTTCAAGGACCAGGTGAAGCGCGGCGAAAACCTCTCGCAGGTCGAGGCTACTCTCAAGCAGGAAGTCAAGGACCGCGTGAGCAGCTCTACCAACGTGCTCCGTAACCGTATCGACCAGTTTGGTGTCGTAGCCCCTAATATCCAGGAACTTGAAAACGACGGTCAGATTCTCCTCGAGCTCCCCGGCGTCAAGGAACATGACCGTGTCCGCGACCTCCTCAAGGCATCGGCCAACCTCGAGTTCTATGAAACCTACAACGTGTCTGACCTCTCGGCCTCTCTGTCACAGCTTGACAACGAGCTCCGCGCCGACAGCACCGCAGCAAACCAGGGCCTCTTCGGCCTCTTCCTGCAGCCCGGTCAGGGCATCACCGTAGGCTATGCTCTCGCCAACCAGCGTGCAGCCATCGACAAGGCCCTCTCAAGCCCCGCAGCAAAACGTCTGCTCCCCAACAACGTGAAATTCGCATGGGAACGCCAGCCGCAGACTATCGAAATCTCCGACTCCGTTTCGGGCCGCAACCGCAAGGTGGACATGTTCCAGCTTATCGCGCTCAAGACCCTCAACGGCAAACCCGCCCTCTCAGGCGATGTCGTGACAAGCGCCAACGCCGACTACGACACACGCAACGGCAACTATGTCAGCATGTCGATGAACTCCACAGCTGCCAAGCAGTGGGCCAACATCACACAGACCAACCTCGGCCGTCCCGTAGCCATCGTGCTTGACGATCAGGTCTACTCAGCCCCCAACGTCAACAGCGTAATCGAAGGCGGCAACAGCCAGATTACAGGTAACTTCTCTACCGACGAAGCCAAGGACCTTGCCAACGTGCTCAAGAGCGGTAAGATGGCAGCGAAGGTCAACATCATTTCCGACACCGTCATCGGTCCGTCACTCGGTGCAAAGGCCATCCATGACGGCATCTGGTCGTTCATCATCGCCCTCGTGCTGCTGATGATCTTCATGTGCCTCTTCTACGGCATGATTCCCGGCCTCATCGCCAATGTGGGTCTTATCTGCAACATCTTCTTCACATTCGGCATCCTGGCATCGTTCCAGGCCGTGCTGACGCTGTCAGGTATCGCAGGTATCGTGCTCGCCCTGGGTATGGCCGTTGACGCCAACGTGCTTATCTTCGAGCGCGCCAAGGAAGAGCTTCGTGCCGGCAAGAACGCACGCACAGCCATCGCCGACGGCTACAGCAACGCATTCTCGGCCATTTTTGACTCCAACCTGACATCAATCATCACCGGTGTAATCCTCCTCCTCTTCGGTACAGGTCCCATCAAGGGCTTTGCTACCACCCTTATCATCGGTATCATCTGCTCGTTCTTCACAGCTGTATATCTGACACGTCTGATATTCATCGCCGGAGCCAAGAGCAAGGCATTCCAGAACCTCAAGTTCACAACCGCTCTGAGCGAAAAGATATTCCACAAGACATCTATCAACTTCCTCGGAGCTCGCAAGGCCAGCTTCACAGCTGTGATAGTGCTTGTAGCCGTTGTGATCATCTCATTCTTCGTTCGCGGCCTCAACCAGGGCATCGACTTCTCAGGTGGCCGCAACTACGTAGTGCAGTTTGACCACCCCGTACAGACACATGAGCTTGCCGCCAAACTGACACCCCTCTTCGGCGGTGCACAGGTCAGCGTAATCTCTATCGACGACAACACCAAGGTACGTATCTCCACCAACTACAAGATTGACTCCAACGACGAGAGCGTAGACCGGGAAATCACCGAAATCCTCTACAACGGCCTCCAGTCTGAGCTCAACGGCATGTCGATGGAAGACTTCTCTACCACCAACGAGAACGTAGGTATAATGTCGTCACAGAAGGTAGGTCCTACCGTAGCCAACGACATGAAGGCTGAGGCATACATAGCGGTAATGCTCTCGCTCATCGCCATGTTCCTCTACATCCTCGTCCGCTTCCGCAACATTGCCTTCTCGCTGGGTGCACTTGCAGCGGTAGCGTTCACAGCGTTCACCATCATCGGTTTCTATTCGCTGTTCTGGGGCGTATTCCCCTTCGCTATGGAAATCGACCAGTCGTTTATCGCAGCCATCCTGACGGTAATCGGTTATCAGATTAACGATACCGTGGTTGTGTTTGACCGTGTACGTGAAAACGTAGGCCTCTTCCCCAAACAGGACTTCGGCACTACCATCAACAACTCGCTCAACCAGACCCTCAGCCGTACGATCATGACCTCATGCAGCACACTTCTCGTGCTCCTCTGCATCTTCATCCTCGGCGGCGATGCCATCCGCTCATTCATCTTCGCGATGATATTCGGTGTGGTTATCGGTACTCTCGCTTCTATCTACATTGCAGCCCCTGTAGCCTATCTTACAGACCGTCGCCGCAGCAAGAAAGCAGCCAAAGCCTAAATAACCTCCGACACTACAGATACCACGAGGGGCGGCAGATTCAAATCTGCCGCCCCTCCTACATAAACGAAATCTAACTCTTATAAGATTCATAAGACTCATAAGATTCATAAGACTTATAAGATTTATAAGATTTATAAGATTTATAATACGTATAAGACTTATACCATATATCAGGGGCGGCAGTCATTGACTGTCGCCCCTGCTTGGTTATGTAGCTAAACTAATCTGTGAAATACGCTGGTATCAATGGCAGCCGCAGCCATCGCCGCAATTGTGGTCGTCACCGCAACCGCAATGGTCGTCGCTGCATCCGCCGTGGTCACAGCCACAGCCGCATCCATGGGCAGGCTGAAGCTCCTCGGGAGTAGCGTCACGGACGAGAAGCACCTCGCCCTCGAAACGTACGTCCTTGCCGGCCAGAGGATGGTTGAAATCCATCTTGACGTCGCTGTCAGAGACTTCAAGCACCTTGCCGTTGATACGGAAACCGTCGGCAGTCATCATCGGCACGAGAGCACCGACTTTCACCATCTCGTCGTCAAACTTGCCGTCGACCACAAAGATGTCCTTGGGTAAGTCGACCACCTGCTCGGGGTCATATTCGCCGAAAGCCTCCTTGGCCTTCACCACAAGGTCAAATTTACCACCTTTCTCAAGGCCTTCGATAGCCTTTTCGAGAGGCTGTATCATGCCTCGTGTAACGCCGAAGATGACACGTTCGGGGTCATCCTTATCTGATTCATGTACGAGGGTCTGCTTGCCGTCAGAAGCCACTTCATAGAGCTTGTAACCGAGTTCGACAAACTTTCCAGGTTCGATTTTTTCCATAATGTATATCTGATTTTAATAAAATACTTGCGTCTGTTATTTAACACTTAAGACGCTCGTGAAGTTTAATGCTTTAGGACTCTGCTTACAATCATCTCCGACTGACCGGCCATGGCACGTCACCGGCGATGACACAGATGCTATCATGTATGTCAGCCGGAGTGGCTGTTGACACACACTCCGGCTGATACACTCAATCTTCTTCTACTTTGAAGTCGTCAGGAAGCTCGGCATCAAAATCCATGTCAGAGAAATCATCGTCATCATCGCCTTCTTTCTCATTCTTGGCTTTGGATTCAGCCTTTTTCTTGGCTTCGATTGCCTGTTTGTCCTCCTCGGAAGTATTGGACAGAGCGTCCATAATCTTCTTCTCAAGCTCCTCTGACAGCTCGGGGTTATCTTTTATCACCTGCTTGGCTGCATCGCGTCCCTGGGCAATTTTGGAGTCGTTATAGCTAAACCAGGATCCGCTCTTCTTGATGATTCCGTAGTCTACGCCGAGATCCAGTATTTCGCTTGACCGGCTGATGCCCTCGCCAAACATGATGTCAAACTCTGCACGGCGGAATGGGGGTGCCACCTTGTTTTTTGTAACCTTGACCTTGGTTTTCTTGCCGAGGATGTCGTCGCCGTCCTTGATTGATGTGCTGGGACGGATTTCGATACGCACCGAAGCGTAAAATTTCAAGGCGTTACCGCCGGTAGTGGTCTCTGACGGACCGAACATCACGCCGATTTTCTCGCGCAACTGGTTGATGAATATGCAGCACGTATTCGTTCGGGCGATGCTGCCGGTGAGTTTGCGCATGGCCTGTGACATAAGACGCGCCTGGAGACCCACATTGCGGTCACCCATCGTGCCCTCGATTTCACTCTTGGGCGTAAGAGCCGCCACAGAGTCGACCACCAGCACATCTATAGCCGACGAGCGTATCAGCTGCTCTGCGATTTCGAGGGCCTGCTCGCCGTTGTCGGGCTGGGATATGAGGAGATTGTTGACATCCACACCGAGTTTTTCGGCATAGAAGCGGTCAAACGCATGCTCGGCATCTATCAGGGCGCATGTGCCGCCTTTCTTCTGAGCTTCGGCTATGGCGTGGATGGCGAGAGTGGTCTTACCTGACGATTCCGGTCCGTATATCTCGATGATACGGCCTCGGGGGAAACCGCCCACACCGAGAGCATAGTTAAGCCCGATGCTGCCGGTGGATATGACCTCCACATTCTCCACCTTGTCATCGCCGAGGCGCATGATGCTGCCGCGGCCATAATCCTTCTCTATCTTGGCCATCACCTGCTGCAATGCCTGGAGCTTCGCAGCCTCCGATGACTTGGGGTCTACTGTCACTCCTGACTTATTTTTTGATGATGCTTTTTTCTTTTCCATTATGATACTCGTTATTTAGTTCTTTTGATAATACAAAGTTAGCAACTATCGTGTGCAATACAATTGCCCACATCTGTTAACTTTATCAAAATACACTGACTGTCAGCCTTTATTTAACCATAATTTTAACTGGTTGCGCCACATCTGATGTCACAATATAGCTGCCGGTGGCCAGAGGTATGAAATCTCCGTTGCTGACTTTTTCAGTCAACACTCTGCGGCCTGACACATCGTGTATGCTGACATTGATGGTCCCACGTGTGCTGACCACACTTACACCTCCGTCCTCGGGGATGAAATAGGCATCGCGGTAGTCATCGCCCATGATGCCGTCGATAGCACCGCTGTGCGAAACCATTATCACGTTAGATTCAGGCGAATAATGCTTCAGCCTGCAGCTCTTGACTGAATATGTCTCATAATCGCTGCCGTCAAAGCCCTCTATTTCGATTCCAGGGGCATCGGCTGTAATCTCTTCTGTCACTACCTGAGTGCCCTTGTAGCGCGTGCGTGTGACCACATAGTAATCCACGTCTTCACCCTTGACAGGCTCCCACTGAGCCTTGTAGGTCTTGGCTGAAATGTCGCTGGCGTCAAGAGCTATAGGAGCCGTAAGATGGGGCATCTCTCCGGCCGAGCCTTTGAGCGACAGGCCGAAAGAGCCCTGGATGCCGTCGCCGCTGACAAGCACACGCGCTGAGCGGTCGCCCAACGCCGTAGGGGTAAACTCCACGACAAGATTGTAGCCGCCGTCGGCATTGACCTGCGCCGGAGCGAGCGATATATTGTCGACAAGCGTATAATTGGTACCGCTGGTGGGCTTACGGAACCGGAAATCTGTCTTGTCGCCCATATAGATGCGAAGATTGATGTTGCCGGTCAGATCCTGGCCCCGCACCTTGAGCACTGTGGTCTCCGTGTCACCGAGGGCTATGGCGTCGAAACTTACCGGCTGGTCCCTGACTGGAGAGAAGAGCATCTTATTGATTTCAGTAGAGGTATCCTCATACGGAGTTCCGGCCTTGTCACCCCAGATATAGTCGGCAAATTCGGGATGGTCGATAAAGGGGTTGCGGTTGCCCTGTATGCTGTAGACCACTTCGTTACGGTCAAGCTCCTTCTGGCTGACGGGATCAAGCTTATGCCACTCAAGCAGCAGGTCCACCGCATATTTCGAGAGTGACAGATACTGCGATGTCTCGCTCGAGAGCATCCACATATAGCTTGAATTCCAGTTATAATCACCATAGCAGGTGACCATATACATGTAGGTACGGGCGAAATCGCCCTTATACTCGTCCGAAGGCTCAAAAACCTTGTCAGCCGAGGTGCGATGTGCCGGGATGGCTTTGCCTACCTTGACACGTCCGTTGTCAAATACAGCCGATTCCACCTCGCCGAGGGGCCAGTTGCTCTTGGCCTGATTTGCCTTGGCCTCGGAGGGGTACATATGAAACAGGTCTATGTAAGCCGGGACTCGGTCGTTGCCGCCCCACCAGCTTTTAGGGAAGCAGTGCTCACGGTTCATGTTCGCGCCGAAACGGATGCTGACAAGCACAGGCTTGTCGCTGTACATATCCCACCAGCACAGTCCGTAGTCTCCCGTAGAGAGCCGCTTCTCGATTACGTCGGTCTTCTCAAAATATGAGGGGAGATCATTGTAGCTGGAAATTTCGCGATGGTTACGCACAAGCTCTTTCAGTCGTGCTTTCATGGTCGCGCCGGAGGTTTTGTTGACGCTCTGATAGTAATTGGCCGGAATAGCAGCCCAAGCCGACATGCCCACCACCATCATCATCACCACCGAAAGCATCGCGGAAAAACGGTTTTTCATGCAGAAATACGAGAATGAAAATTAAAGAAATAGTGTATTGTATGAAATATATTGACTGTAACGCATTGTCACAGAATACATAGCTTATGCAAAAATAACAAATGTTTACGACAACAGCTGTGCCGAAACAGATAAATGTTGTAAATTTGTTTCTAATAAAACTTAATCACGATGGCTAACGAACTCACCATATCATCCTCATCCGAAATAAATGCGGCCAAAGCCCGATTCGGCATCGTGGGCAACGCCCCGGCTCTCATAGCGGCCATAAGCAGGGCCATACAGGTGGCTCCGATAGACCTGTCGGTGCTGGTGACGGGCGAGAGCGGCAGCGGCAAGGAGTTTTTCCCGAAAATCATCCACGCTTTTTCGGCCCGGAAACACAGCAAATACATCGCTGTCAACTGCGGAGCCATACCCGAAGGCACCATAGACTCCGAACTCTTCGGCCATGAAAAAGGCGCTTTTACCGGGGCTGTCAGCTCGCGCAAGGGATACTTCGAGGAGGCCGACGGCGGCACTATATTCCTTGACGAAGTGGCCGAACTGCCCATGACCACCCAGGCGCGACTGCTGCGAGTGCTTGAAACCGGCGAGTTTCTCAAAGTAGGCTCAAGCGAGGTGCAGCACACCAACCTGCGTGTCGTAGCGGCCACAAACGTCGACCTCATCGCGGCCATACACGAGGGCCGCTTTCGCGAGGACCTCTACTACCGCCTGTCGACGGTGCTGATACAAGTACCGCCGCTGCGTGACCGTGGCAACGACGTGGTGATGCTCGCCCGTAAATTCGCCTCGGATTTCGCCGAGAAATACATGACAGTACCCGTGACGTTCGACGAGGATGCACGTCAGCTGCTCATGCAATACCGCTGGCCGGGCAATGTCCGCCAGCTCAAAAACGTCATAGACCAGCTGTCGCTCTTTGACGCCGGCCGTGAGATAACCAAGGCCGACATTGAGCAATACATCCCGCGCAACGCCACGATGTACTCTCCCGTACACGTCGAACACGACCGCCACGACTACTCGTCGGAGCGCGAACTGCTCTTCAACATGGTGTTCGGACTGCGCCAGGAGATAGAGCGTCTGCGCAATGAGATAGACCGCCTCAACAAGACGCCCCAGCAGACCCCTCACAATGTCTCTCAGGCCAGATCTGCGGCTTTTGATGCCTACGAAGAGGAGCCGGTCACTCAATCGGCCACCGAACCGCCAGCCACAGCACTGTCTCACCTACCGCTGTCACTCCAGGAGTCGGAAAAAGACACCATACGCCGTGCTCTGGAGATGAACAACGGCAGCCGCCGCGACACTGCAGCCGCGCTAAACATTTCCGAACGTACCCTCTACCGCAAACTGCGCGAATACAATATCGAATAACACCCGGATAGGCCCGGCCCTATCTGACTAAACCAAGAAATATCCACACATGTCAACATCAGCCCCAACATCAGCCCTCCCGAGCATCAAGGATGCACGGGTAGCCATAGTCCGCGCCCAGTGGAACGACCATATCACCGGCCCGCTGTCACGCAGCGCACACGACACTCTCATAGCAAACGGCTTTAAGGACAAGGATGTCACGATGCTCGAAGTCCCGGGAGCCATAGAACTCACTTTCGCGGCCTCGCAGCTGATAGAGTCAAGCCTCTTTGACGCTGTCATAGCCATAGGATGCGTGGTACGCGGCGACACTCCGCACTTTGACTACGTATGCCAGAGCGTCACACAGGGCATAACCGCCCTCAACGCCGACTGCGACATCCCGGTCATATTCGGAGTCCTCACCGTGGAGTCTGAGCAACAGGCCCTCGACCGCATAGCCGGAGGCAAAGTAGGCGACAAAGGCGCCGAAGCTGCCGAAGCCGCCATACGCATGATTGCCTTCCGCCGCCATGTCGACGAGCTATAAGCGACCGGCTACAAACGATTAACTCAAGGGGGGGGTGCAAAATCCAAGTTTTGCACCCCCCTCTTTATCTTATCAATAGTGGAAGCTCGAGCCGCCCATAAATTCCCTCAGCAGGGATGTAGGCGGTATGAAATCGGGCGATATGGGGGCAAAGAAGTGCAGGAACCGGCGCAGACGATATGCCTCGGCATATTCAGGCACATCCTGCGGCACGGTCTTAAGAGCCCGTTCGGCCTGTTCACGCATCACCGACAACTCGAATATCAGGGATGAATTGAACGTGACATCGGCATTTTCCTGATAGGGGAAAATCCACATCTCCTCGCCTCGGCGCACACTCGGCCAGCGGCGTATGGTCTCTATCGGGGATGCTCCGCGGTATTTGTGGTCACGGATTATGCGGCGCAGCAGACGGTTGTCGGTCGTAGGCACCCAGTTGTGGTCATCTATGGCGATGGTCGTCAGAGCCGACACATAGACTCTGTATTTCATTTTTGAGGCTACAGAGGCCGTCAGCTCAGGATTAAGGCCGTGTATACCTTCGATAAGCAGCACCGACTTGCCTGAAAGCTTGATTTTACGCCCTGTGTACTGCCGCTGTCCCAGTTCGAAATTATATGTGGGCAGTTCTATCTCCTCGCCGTTGATAAGGCGGTTAAGGTCTTCGTTGAACTTCATCAGGTCAAGCGCATAGAGCGATTCATAATAAAAATCGCCCGACTCGTCACGCGGCGTCAGTTCGCGGTTGACAAAGTAATCGTCAAGCGAAATCATCGTCGGCTCAAGCAGGTTGGTCATCAGCTGTATGGCCAGACGCTTGGTAAATGTGGTCTTGCCCGACGACGACGGCCCGGCTATCAGCACCACCCTCGCCCCTCCGCGGTCATACCTGCGCTTGATATCATCGCTGATTACGGCTATTTTTTTCTCGTGGAGGGCTTCTGCCACATTGATGAGCATGGAACTCCGGTCCTCCTCGGCTTTGCGGTTGAGCTCGCCGGCATTGCGCACGCCTATGATGTGGTTGAAGTCAAGGTAGTTTGTAAAGGCTTCATACATCTTCTCCTGGGTGACACGTTGCTGCGGCACGTCAAGATTGACCGGGTCAGGTCCGAGCAGCAGAAACCCCTTCTTGTAGATTTCAAGCTCAAACACACGTATGCTGCCTGTCGACGGGGCCAGCGCACTGTTATAGCTGTCGGCAATACCATCTAGAGTGTAGTAGACCGTATAAAGCTCGTGAAGCGTCTCCAGAAGCCTCACCTTGTCATCAAGCCCCTGCGAGCGGAATATCTCTATCACATCCTCGGTAGGGCGCTCATGGCGCTCAAATGGCATATCTTCCACGGCAAGCCGGCGCATATGCTCCTTAAGCGAATCTATGAGAGCCTGTGTAATCTCCACACCCTCGAGCTTGCAGTAATACCCCTTGGCGATGCTGTGCATGATGCGCAGACGCGCCCCGGGAGCCACGGCACACACAGCCCGATAGAGCATCATGCACATAGAGCGCACGTAGACGCGCTGACCGCTCTGGGTGGCACTATCTATATATTCGACCCGTTTAGGCCCGTAGAGGGGATAATGCAGGCTCTCAGTCTTGTTATTCACACGGGCGCAGATAGGCGCGAAGGGGATTTCCCCTTTGATTCGTTGCAAGAGGTGGTAGAGTGTCTCTCCACCCTCGGCTTCTATCTCTCGTCCGAGATTGACACAGTACACTTTCAGTGGCATAATCGTGATGTATTTTAATGTCACAAACTTAAGCAGCCGTTAATGCGTAAATGACGCTCCTATGCAGTAGGGACATGCCATGGCATGTCGCCTAAAGCCATGCTAATGAGGGGTGTTGCATCAGCAGTAGGTGTTACAAAACTGTCAAATTGTAGGGCTGCACCCTGGTGCAGCCGATATATATATGCTGATTGTCAGCATGTTAGCGGATGCACCGGGGTGCATCCCTACAAGTTTGAGTGGCAGGATACAAGTTCTGCAACACCCTCCCTACTACGATGGGTGTATTCCTTAAGTTAGTGGCATAATTGTGATGTATTTTCGTGAGTCTCTAAGTTACGAACTTAAATCGCAACTCCCTAACATAATACTAATGTTTTTCATCATGCTTTGGTTGACTCCACACGTCAAATAGCCGCAGCAAAGACATCACGTAATGAGACAAAAAAAGCCCTGACTGCGTAGTCAGAGCCTCGTCGAAGCCGGAGCTTCCATCTTGTCAGCAAGATGGAGCCTGTGACTTTACGGGGATTTTAGCGATACGTGCCTCATGGCGTCCGCCCTCAAACGAGGTGGAGAGGAATGTGTCAACCACCGATATTGCAGTGGCCGGGTCTATGAAACGTCCGGGAAGCACGAGCACATTGGCATCGTTGTGCTGACGGGCGAGGGCTGCCAGCTCGGGAGTCCAGCAGAGGGCCGCACGTATGCCCTGATGCTTGTTGAGTGTCATGGCGATGCCGTTGCCGGTACCGCATATTGCTATGCCCGGATAGCAGATACCGCCTTCGATAGCTGCTGCGAGGGGATGAGCGTAGTCGGGATAATCGCAGCTCTGATCGTTATCAGTGCCGAAATCCATATAGCTTACACCCTGTGAGATGAGATATCCTTCTATGATAGTCTTCAATTCAAATCCGGCATGATCGCTGCAAAGTCCGATCTTCTTGATCTTGCGTGATGTTGCTGTAGTCATAACCTAATCTTGTTTTTGTGTTCGTAATTTTGCAAGTACTTAGTACCTTTTGGAATATCGTTCGTAACGTTTAAATATCTGCTCAGATGAGATGATGCAGATGGTTGGATATGTAGATTAACCTCATTGCGATGGTCTAAAAATATGTTGTAAAACATAATTCATCAGCCATTCACGGTGCAAAATTAAGCATTTTATTTCATTTTTGGAAATAACACATCCAAATATGGGTATATATGCCTAATCAGGAGGCTTGAGAGCACTTTCACTAATATTAACGCTTCGGCATGCCGGTTTGTTCGTCCATCATCCCGGGGACGCCCTGCGGCTCCTTGGGTTTGGGCTGATTGATGCCGAAGGTATACATCAGCGAAAAGCCGCCGGTAAAGAGGTTTTTCCTGTTTCCGTAGCCGGGTATGATCATCGGTTCACCATACCGGTTGTCGGTCTCGTGGAGCAGCTTGTGAAGCTTCAGAGTCCACCCCATCGAGAAACCGCGGTAAATCTTAACCTTAACCGCTGCCACTACCTCCAGGTAACCGGCGGTGGCTGACTGGCTGCCGATGGATGTATGGGCGGGCTGGCCCCAGTATCCTTCGTCTATGACTATGCCGTCGTAATGGTAACTGAAATGCGTGAATCCGTAGCGGAGGCCGAATTTCAGCTGGTAGCCGGGATTGGAGTTGTAGAAGACATTGTATGACGCACCGATTTTGAAAAACGGAGCTGCCGAGGATTTGTATGTGAAATTGGAGTTGTCGGGGGTGGTGTCGGCATTGTCCATGCCAAACTCGAAATAGGGAAAATAACGGTTGTGCATGTTGAGCTCACCCCACACGCTTGCAAGCCCGTAGTCTTGCCCTATTATGCGCATGAACGGATTCCATATGTCCACTCCGGCCGTAACCTCATAAATCAACGGATAAATCATCTTGGATACCTTGGCCATCTCTACAGGAGCTACACTGTCGGGCACAAGGGCTGCCGTATCTACGACCACGACATTTCCGAGCGAATCGTGGAGATGCGGCAGCTTCGAGGGGTCTATCAGCTCGGGAGCACCCACAGGCGTAATCCTACGCTGACCGTGCATGACCGCAGTTGCCGCCACGACCGTCATGCAGACAGCGGCTGCAAAAACCAGACGCTTCATCGTGCACCTCCTTCCGCTACAGATGTGATGGCCGTGACTTTCCGCGCATCTGAGGGTGCATCGGGCTGCTCACCGCCACCCTCGTCGGGATTGGCGACATGGAAATATATACGCAGATATTCCTTATGCTCGTTGGTCACATTGGGGTCGGTAACCACTATGTCGGCAATATGGCCGCCCTGGGTGAAATCCACGCGGTCTATGAGGTAATGCAATATCGCTCCACACTCCTCACCGTCGAAATACGGTGTGCTGGAGTAATAAAATGTCACGATGTCGTCATGGGTATGGTCAGGGGTGACCTCGCCGGTTTCAGGGTCCGTGGTGTCATCGCTTGAAAAGTGGAATCTGAACGATGTCACTTCTGCATCCGGGCGCAGAGGCAGATACACCAGCTGCACGGTCTGATTATCATACAGCAGCGAGTCATTAGGCGCTCCGATGCCCCCTATCGACACTCCGACCACATTGACGGCCTCCCCGGTATCGGCATTGTAAAAACCGGCTTCGGGGATGGATGTACGGTTGTCGGTACACATGGATGTAGTGCACGACTGCAGAGACAGCAACAATGCCGACACCGCCATCAAGCCATATGAAACCGCCCTCACTAAAGCCATGTGACAATCTCGTCTAACGGTTTCCTGACCTTGTCAGGGGCAGACACACCCTCGGCAGCATAGCCGACCGGGAGCAATGCGACAAGCTCCTCTCCTTCATTCAGACGGAGTATTTCAGATGCTTTCTCCACATCAAAACTGCACACCCAGCAAGTGGCCAGCCCAAGGGCTTCGGCAGCCAGACACAGATGTTCCACAGCTATGGACACATCCACGTCGGTGTGGTCTTTGCCATCGGTAGGGCGATGCCACGCCTGGTCATGGATACCTATGCACGCTATGCTGACCGGGGCATCCTTGAAGCCCTCCTTGCGATAGCATCCGCGCAGCGCATCCAGTACCTCGCCGTCGCGCACCACTGCAAAACGCCATGGCTGACGGTTACATGCCGACGGAGCCAGACGGGCAGCCTCCATCAGGCTGACCAGAGTGTCGTGGCTGACCGGCTCAGTGCTGAAGCTGCGGCAGGAGTAACGCGAGGATACCAGCCGGATAAATCTGTCAAACGTTTGTGTCATACTACCCTTCAGAAACCTCAATACGTAATCAATGATGTCACCTCAGCATCGGCCGGCAGATTCTTACGGCCATTGAGACCGCTCAGCTCTACGATGAAGTTGATGTATATCTTCTTTGGATTCATACGCTTCACCAGATCATATGCGGCCGCCATGGTACCGCCCGTGGCAAGCACGTCGTCATGCAGCACCACGACGTCATCGGGAGTGATTGCATCACGATGAATCTCTATGGTGTCTGTGCCATACTCTTTTTCATATGTGGCCGACAATGTATCTGCCGGAAGCTTGCCGGGCTTGCGCACAGGCACGAAACCGGCACCGAGTTCAAACGCCAGAATCGAGCCGCCTATAAAGCCGCGAGATTCTATCCCGACAACCTTGGTCACACCCTTGTCACGATAGAGTTGCGACAGATCCCAGCCTATGATATGGAGAGCACGGGGGTCTTTGAAAGCAGTGGTGAGGTCTCTGAACACCACACCTTTTTGAGGGAAGTCAACGACATCGCGTATGCGTTTCTTAATGTATTCCATGAATTGAAACAGGATTAGAAAATAGGAGATGATTTGAATTGACCGTGAGCATTCCCCACGGACCATAGTTGTTACGTCGGTGTAAAATTACGATATTATTTTGAATTTTCAGCGCATTACATCCCCACAAATTTACACTCACCGATTACAAACCGCCCCACACACCCAACGTCCTAAAAACAAGCGAGATGCGATTGTTTCACGTGAAACAATCGCATCTCGTAATCACTCTCTACTTACCTACAAGGAGCAGCAGAATATTCACATCGGCCGGAGATATGCCCGGGATACGGCTTGCCTGACCGATGGTCAGAGGGTCTATCTTTACAAGCTTCTGACGCGCCTCGGTAGAGATGGCATTGACCGATGGGTAGTCTATCTTGCCGCGGATGACTATGTCTTCAAGACGCCGGGCACGGTCGGCCATCATGCGCTCTCGCTCTATGTATCCGGCGTATTTCAACTGCACCTCGGCAGCCTCGATTATCTCATCACGGCGAGCTTCCTCGATATTGTCATGTATAAATCTTCTCAAAGGAGCTATCGCCTCGGCGAGCATGGCGATGGTGAGCTGTGGCCGTAATATCAGGTCGGCGAGCTTGCAGCCCTGCGACATCGGCGTTGTTCCATGTGCCACAAGCCAGTCGTTAATCAGCGATGCCTTGACCGAAAAACGCCCGGCAAAATCTATCAGTGCGTCACGCTGCTGACGCTTGGACTCCATCAGGGCAAACCGCTCGTCAGAGGCCAGCCCCACCGCATGGCCGCGAGGGGTAAGCCTCATATCCGCATCATCCTGACGCAGGATGATACGGAATTCGGCACGCGAGGTAAACATGCGATACGGCTCATCCACCCCCTTGGTCACAAGGTCGTCAATAAGCACGCCGATATATGCCTCATCACGGCCGAGGACGAAGGGTGCATCACCTCTGCCGGTGACATTCAACGCGGCATTAACGCCGGCTATCAGCCCCTGGCCGGCGGCTTCCTCGTAGCCTGTGGTGCCGTTGACCTGACCGGCGAAAAAAAGATCCTTCACAAGCCTCGTCTCAAGGGTATGGCGCAGCTGCGTCGGGTCAAAGAAATCGTATTCTATAGCATATCCGGGACGGAAAATCTGCACGTCACGCAGGGCCGGGATAGTCTCCAACGCCTCAATCTGTATATCCATCGGCAGCGAGGATGAGAATCCGTTGAGATAAAACTCGTTGCTCTCCAGCCCCTCCGGCTCCAGAAACAGATGATGCTCGGTCTTGTCGGCAAAGGTCACGATCTTGGTCTCAATACTCGGGCAGTAGCGCGGACCGATGCTCTGAATCTGGCCATTGTAGAGGGGCGATTCCGGCAGGCCACGGCGGAGCACTTCATGGGTGGTTTCGTTTGTCTTTAAAGCATAGCAATGACGCTGTGGCAGCTGTCGGCTGACCTGAGGAAGATAGCTGAACTTGTGGAAATCGTTTTCACCCTCCTGCTCTTCTGTCAACGACCAGTCCACGCTGCGGCCATCGATGCGCACAGGCGTACCTGTCTTCATTCGGTCAACGCGGAAACCCATGTCGCGAAGCTGCTCGGTGATTCCCGTGGACGCCGGCTCGCTTATACGTCCGCCGGGCCACTGTGTGCGTCCGACATGCATCAATCCGTTAAGAAACGTCCCTGCCGTCAGGATGACTGCTCGGGCCGAGAACTCAGCCCCGAGGGCAGTGCGCACACCGCCCACAGCCTTTCCTCCGTCAGCCGTTTCTTCCATCAAAAGTTCGTTGACGCTGTCTTGCCACATGGTCAGGTGGTCGGTATTTTCAAGGATATTACGCCACCGTGCACTGAATCTCATGCGGTCACTCTGCGCGCGCGGACTCCACATGGCCGGCCCCTTTGAGCGGTTGAGCATTCTGAACTGCAATGCGGTTTCATCCGTAACAATACCCATCATGCCTCCGAGGGCATCGATTTCGCGGACAATCTGGCCTTTGGCAATGCCGCCGACAGCCGGATTACAGCTCATCTGCGCTATCTTGTTCATGTCGATAGTTATAAGCAGCGTTTCCGCGCCTAATCGGGCAGACGCATGCGCGGCCTCACATCCGGCATGTCCGGCTCCTATGACTATCACATCAAATTGCTTCTTCATATCTAAGTCGTTTACTTAACTATCCTATAATTTAACGGCCTCCCGGACGGCTGAACGCTCTGAAAGACAATCCGTCACGATTGTTTCACGTGAAACATTCATCAGCGTCTATCAGCGCGAGAGCGGCGCTTTCGTGAGCCTCCATAATCTCTCGCTCACCCGGGCCTTTGTCATTGATACCGCAGAGATGCAATACACCATGTATGATTACTCTGAGCAATTCCCTCCGATAGGGTTCGCCCACAGTATCGGCGTTGCTTCTCACGGTATCAAGCGAAATAATCATGTCGCCTGACACTCGGTCACCGTGGCTGTAGTCAAATGTGATTATATCCGTGTAATAATCGTGGCCGAGATACTGACGGTTAGCCTCAAGCATAGTCTCGTCGTCACACAGCATATAACCGAGCCGGCCAACGACCCGGCCATGAGTGTCGGCCACCTTGACAATCCAGTCCTGGACCTTGGAGTAATCTAACGAAGGGAGGGCAACGCCTTCAGCGTCCCACGAAATTTTAGCCATGGCTGCAAAAATAGTTTTATGATTGCAAAGTTAGGCATTTCGCTCATTATAATGCTATTTCAAAGACATTTTAATGAGCCGATTTTACGCATATCGCGTTGTTTACCAATTCATTAAACAAATTTTACCCCTCTGAGAATTGATTTTTTGCGGCATTTCCTATCCCTATGCGCCATTTTTTCATTCTCACGCACTTATTCACCACCCAAAAATATTGCGGACTATCCCCCACCCTACCACTACAATGAAAACCGACCAGATGACCCAGCGCGAATTGATGGAGTTATAGAGCCGGGGATTCCGCAACCTCACCAATGATGCAACACCCATCAACACCACTACCGGGATAAACAAAACCATCATGGCGTTATAACCCCACGCCGCACCGATGTCACCGTTGAGCAAAGCATGGATGGCACGCTGCGAACCGCAACCCGGACATTTCAATCCGGTGACGACCCAAAAGAAGCATTTCGGGAAAAATTTGTTTTCCGGATTGACCGAGCCATAAATGACAATCAGGGTCACTGCCAAAACCGCGACAATGACCCCGACTGTTATTTTTGATTTCATACTCACGTCAGCGCGATATACAGAATCAGGAACGGAACATTAATCAGCCCCATCACCACGGAAGCCAGCACCATGAGCTTGGCGTTCTTCGATGCCTGGACTGCTCCGGCGTAGTCACCTGAATTATATCTCTGCGCCACCTTTGACGAAAACACCAGACCTATTATGCCGGTGACAACACACAGCAGACAGAGCACAAGATTCCACACCAAATAAGACTTTGGCATAGGAGGCATCTCCTCCACGTCGTCGCGGCAAGTGCGTCCATATTGCGGAACCGGCGGAGGCACCGAGCCTCGACACTCGCGTTCGGTAAGGATTATCATTTCATCTGCCTGATCGCTGTCAGGTATAGGGGGTGGTAACGTCATGTCGTGAGTTTTGATCGTTATTAATTAAAGAATTTCGTCTCCTTCCCCACTATATCTGACAGCAGGGCATTGGCAAGAGAACTTGCTCCAAGACGGAAATAATCGGTGTCAAGCCATTTGTCGCCGAGAACTTCCTTGATGATGGTGTAATACATCAAAGCATCTTCAGTCGTGCGTATGCCACCGGCAGCTTTGAAACCGACCATGATTGATGTGCGCTCATAGTATTCCTTGATGCACTGCGCCATCACGTAGGCAGCCTCAAGCGAAGCCCCCGGGAATTCCTTGCCTGTAGACGTCTTCAGGAAAGCAGCTCCGCTGTAAAGCGCGAGCACCGATGCAGCCTTGATATTTTCAGGGGTCTTCAATGCTCCTGTCTCGAGTATCACCTTCAGCTTGGCATTGCGGCACGAATGGCGGATTTCCTCGATTTCATCGCACACCTCCTGGTAGTCCTTGTCAAAGAAGTTGCCAAGATTAAGCACGATGTCTATCTCGTCAGCTCCGCCTTCCACAGCCAAGGCTGTCTCGGCCACCTTTACTTCGGGGAATGTCTGTGACGACGGGAAACCGCCCGACACACAGGCTATCTTGACGCTGCTGACTTCGAGCACGCTTCTGACCACCTGGGCAAAGCAGGGATACACGCATATGGCGGCCACCGACGGCAACTCGCCGTACTCGTTCTCAAATTCGTTGACTCTCTCTGTAAAGTTGCTTACACTCTGCATCGAGTCGGTGGACTTGAGGGTGGTGAGATCGATGCTGCTCAGGAGAAACCTCAGCACTTCGGGTGTGCGGTTTTCCTCAAGATGCTTGTCAAGGATAGACGCAATCTCAGCCTTGATGACGTTTTCGTCCGTCTCTACCTTATAGGCGCTTATCGCCTCGAGATACTTACTTTCCATGATTCGTAGGGATGTTTTGTTTGTGTGTTTTTTTCTATGTTATCAGATTCTCTGACTGCTGTATCCATTAGTAATATCAGCAGCGGCAATACCGGTTATGAAATATTACCTCATGCAATATTAGCTTTTTTTATCCATATAAACAAAAATCCCATTAACTTTGCTTTATCAAACCAATCGCTACTTCATGTCACGCAGACTCCTATACACCATCTCGTCATTGTACCTCTACATCCCGTTGGCGATATTCCTCGTCGGATGGACGTGGTGGTGGTTAGGCATCCCTCTTGCGGCTGCAGGTCTGGCGGCGTGTCTGAGCGTATATGGCAAAGTGGAGGGTCGGGTGAAGTTCGGCTCTGCCGTGACCGAATGGATTGTTGCCGCAGCGTTGCTCCTGTGGGCCGTACACGCCGGCATCGGGGAATTTGCATGGCAAAACCGTGGAGACCACCTCTTCCGCAATGCAGTCTTCTACACGCTCTGCGACAACGACTGGCCGGCGATACGTGGCACTGACATGCTCTGCTATTACTTCGGTTTCTGGCTCCCTGCGGCATCGGTGGTCAAACTTACAGGCTCTATGCTGCTCGGGCGCATCGTGCTCGCGCTGTGGGCGGCAGCCGGACTGTGGCTCGCCATGAGGCTGGTATTCGAGACCATAGGTCGTGTACGCTTGCGCATCCTTCTCGTATTCATATTTTTCAGCGGAATAGATATTATCCCTTTCTATCTCTACGGGAGATCCACGGCTGTATTCATCGAGGCCGGATGGGTTTTCCCGGCTTTCGGAGGATATTCGCCTCTGGCATGGTGGACCGACCACTGCGGCACTCTTTACTGGATCTACAACCAGATTATCCCGGCATGGGTCGGATGTATGCTCGTGCTTGGCAAAGCCCCCTCACGGGCCATACCTGCCATCCTCTCGTTCATGCTTATATCCTGTCCCGTTCCGGCTGTAGCTCTGTTTCCTGCCGGAGCCTACCGATGGCTAAGTTCGGCATGGAGAGCTACTCACTCGCTCTCTCGGTGCGCGGCGAAGCTGCTCGGCTGGCGCGTATGGGCCGCGGTGATACTCGCCGTGCCTGTCGGACTGCTGTTCATGGCCAATACATCTACGGCCACCCATACATTCCTCTATGCCATAGACAGCTTGACGCGCCTGTTAAAGGTCTCGGGGCACATCGGACTGTTGTTGCTTTTTGAAATCGGTGTCTTCGTCCCCTTCGTGTGGCGATGGATCAAACGCGACCCTCTGTTCTATATCCTCCTGGTGACTTCGGTATGCGCCTTGTTTGTGCGCACAGGTCTCCAGGGCATGGATTTCGCATCCCGCACATCCATACCTCTGATTCTATACATGAGCGTGGCTACAGCCCGGTTTGTGTGCGACTGGAGAAGTCGTAGCCGTGCGGAACGCATCGCATTTATCTGCATCGCCGTCATAGCTCTGCCGGGCCCCCTGTGTGAGGTTTGCCGCACAACCTACAAATGTCTCACCGTGCCCTGCGCACGATGGGCTGACTCAGGGCTCAAAAGCATATTCGATCCGTCGGTCTACCGTGACAACTTCGTAGCTCCGGCGTCAAGCTGGCATTTATCCGACAAAACCGACAAGAGATGAATCTGAGATTGGACACATACCGGGGCAAAGCGTTTTACATCGCACTCGGCGTAATCGCTGCCATATACGGCATTTTCTCATATCTGACACCATTTCAATATGACGATCTGGCCTTCCTCGGCGGCTATATGTCATACACCGGCGGAAGCATCTCTTTCGACATGGGGGCGTATGTCGACATGTGCCGCGAGATTCGGAACTTTGACAACGGACGCCTTGCCAACATACTTGACCTGCTTGTAGTGCTGTGTATGCCCAAATGGCTGTTCGCGGTCATAACAGGCGTGGTCACAGCCGGAATGTTCTACTTCCTGACGCTTTTTGTGACGAGGCTGCATGCCTCTATTCGCCATGCGTCTCCGTTCGGCACGCTGGCGGTCATATGGGCGGTGTCGATGGTGGCTTTTCCCTGGCGCAACAATATACTGGTCCCTGACTACGCCCTGAATTATCTCTATGCCACCTTCGTCAATCTATGGTTTATCGATGCCTTGTCATCGTCACTCCACGCCAACCGGAGCCAATGGTCATACATCCCATATTGTCTCCTGGCTCTCATAGCAGGGGCGTTCCATGAAGGCTTCTCAGCCCCGATAGCTGCCGGGCTCGCAATCTATGCTGCTACGAAACGGTTTCGGATGCCGGCATCATGGTGGATGCTGTGCATTGTCTACGCCATAGGGGCTGTGTTCGCCCTGTCGTCGCCGGGCATATGGCTCAGAGCCGGACGAGAACTTGGTTACACGCCATCTGCCACATGGATTCAGACCCTCCTGTTCATCACTCCCCTGGCTTCTTTAGCACTCATTCTACTCATACTCGCGGTAGCCATACCTTCGTTGAGACACCGTATGCACATACCATATCGCTCTATGACCTACCGCATCTGCGCTGTCGCTATGGTGGTATCAACTGCGATGTGCTTTATCTTGCCGGCCAAACCTCGCAACGGCTGGCTTCCGGAGGTCATGGCCATAGTGGCAGTTGCCCCGGCGGCAATTTCATTGCTTCCGGGCGGCTTTGACCGCCACGCAGCGGTGAAAACGTTATATGCTTTAATCTTCGCCGCCACATGCCTGTTTATGGCCAATGTGCTTAGGTGGCAGTACTTTTTTTACAAGCAGGATGCCACCATACATGCGCTGATAGAGCAATCGACCGACGGCACGGTATATTACGACGTTTTCCCTCCTGAAGAAATGCCTAAAACCGTCCTTTTTCAGCCCATACAAGCCACATGGATCCACTCATTCCAGATTATAAGCGTCAACAACTGCGACACTACTCAACGCCTTATTGCCGTCGTACCCACTGCGCTCAGAAATCTGCGGCTATCTGACGCCAAGCCCGTCAGCCGGGATTCCGGCATCTACGCATTCCGCAACATATTGCTCGGCATCGGACACAGATCGTCCATGCCACAGCATGATGCCTCGTCGGCCAACGGACAGCGCAATGTCACCGGAACGCTTCGGATAGACACCTCACCAGGCGAAAGCCACACAGCATTTACCGACGGCTTCCGCTTCATATCCGCAGAGGGAGACACGCTGTTTTATCTGCGACCTGCCATCTCAAAAATCCATGGCGACATCGTGTCCGCATCATGGGAAAATTTATAACCATTACAAATCCACAAATTCCGCTATTTTAGATAATGGGAAATCCTTCATGGCATAGGGAACACTCTAATTTTATACGCATTTAGAGGGTGTTTAATAACACCAACACACAAATATACCACCTTAAAAGTGGTACATTAATTCAGCCCGTAGTATTCCCTTTTAACCATAGTGTTCTTTCTGAGATGCCGAATAATTTGGGGTCAGGCTATTTAAGATTAAAACAGGCAATAAAAAAAGCAGTCGGCGAATTGCCGACTGCTTTGTGACCCCGGAGAGGCTCGAACTCTCGACCCACTGATTAAGAGTCAGTTGCTCTACCAACTGAGCTACGGAGTCATCAGGCATTTTCTCTCAAATGCGCTGCAAAGTTAGGAATACTTTTTCACCTGTGCAATACTTTCAAGCAAAAATCTTCATTTTTTTCGTTAAACATTAATCTCTGGATGTAACACTTGACCGCATCAAGACTTATTAGTGTGAAGATTCTAAATCGAAGTGCAAAACTTTGAAGTAGTAAACGCTCATTCTCC
>ERZ1027217.116-NODE-116-length-45417-cov-12.775958_pt1 | contig 45417 bp, 39 predicted proteins | sample MGYA00519268_ERZ1027217 | MGnify/ENA primary metagenome ERZ1027217 (study PRJEB26926, sample SAMN06164537) | human gut metagenome | biome: ENVO:00009003; feature: ENVO:2100002; material: ENVO:00002003 | host: Homo sapiens | place: USA | collected 2012 ...
AGGAGAATGAGCGTTTACTACTTCAAAGTTTTGCACTTCGATTTAGAATCTTCACCGCGCAGTCTTTCAGTTGCATGATTTGTTTTCCCGGTTGGAGCAGATACATGTAGGGATGAAGGTCTTAAAAACAGAAAGTGTGCATCAGGCAATATCGTCTGATGCACACTGATTATGGGTTATGGATATGTGGGCTGCTTATTTGGTCTTTACAGCGCCGCCGGTATCTTTCGTCTTCTCGATTTCGCCATGCGACAGGCCTTTGAGATTTATGTCTGCGCCGGTGTCGGCATGAGCCTTGATTTTGTCGGCACGCCCGTTGCGGATTTTGATGTCGGCACCGGTGTCGGCGCGTGCATCAAGGATTCGTGCGGTAAGAGTGGCGATTTCGATGTCTGCGCCGGTGTCGGCTTTCGCACCTACTATGCCGGCTGAAACAGTCCCGAGCTTGATGTCGCCACCTGTATCCGAGTCAAGGTTGAGCGTGGTGACATTGACTGTGTTTATCTCGACGTCGGCCGATGTGTCAGTCGATATGGAAAGCTTGTCAGCGCGTATGGATTTGATTTTGATGTCGGCTGAGGTGTCTGAGTCAATTAACACTGTGCCGGTTGATGATACTTCCGGGATTTCGATGTCGGCCGAGGTGTCTGCATAAAGTTTCAGCAGCTTGTTGCTGACATTGAGGGCGTTGGTGAATTTGATGTCGGATGATGTGTAAGCTTTGACGGCATACACTACCGGTCCGTTGACTGTGACTTTCAATCCCTTCAGATTCAGCTTTTTGACATCTTTGGGCTTCTGTACGCCGATATTGAGTGTCTGGCCTTTCTTGACCACCTGTACCATAGGCACGAGATTGTCCGGACCGGTCACGGAGACTTTGACCGCCCCGGGGCTTACGGTATAGACCACATCGATGCTGGCAGATGTGACAAGGGCATTGATGGTGCCGTCAACAGGTACATTCCGTGTTACGGTCGCTGCGTGGAGCATGGTCGCGCCCAAGGTCATAAGGGCGATTGAAAACAAGGCTTTGATTTTCATAGCAGTCTGTTTAAATAGTTGGTGATGGATTTTATTCGGTATTTCTGTATCTATTATGTTGTTTAGACGCTAAAACTGTTGCAAAAGTTTCAGCAATGGATGAAATTTTTCCTAACTTTGTGGAAACAGGAACTTTTTAACACATTCTGACCAACTTATATATCTAATCAAACTCATGAGTACACCACGATATTCCAGAATATTGCTCAAACTCAGCGGCGAAAGCCTCATGGGTGCCCAAGGATACGGCATCGACACTGAGCGTCTGCATTCTTATGCCACACAGATAGCCGAACTCGTTGGCAAGATGGGCGTGGAAGTCGCCATAGTCATAGGCGGAGGCAACATATTCCGCGGTCTCTCAGGAGCTGCCAAAGGGTTCGACCGTGTCACCGGCGACCAGATGGGCATGCTTGCCACCGTAATCAACTCTCTGGCTCTGCGCTCGGCTCTGGAGGCTGTGGGTCAGCGTGCGCGTGTGATGACCTCCATAGCCATGCACCCCGTAGGCGAGCACTACAGCAGCCGCAAGGCTCTTGATGCCATGTCTAATGGCGAAGTGGCCATCATAGCCGGAGGTACAGGCAATCCGTTCTTTACCACCGACACTGCCAGCGCACTCCGTGGCGTAGAGGTCGATGCCGAGATAATGCTCAAGGGAACACGTGTGGATGGCGTATATACCGCCGACCCCGAGAAGGATCCCGAAGCAAAGAAATTCAGCTCCATCACCTACGATGAGGTACTGGCCCGCGGCCTGAAAGTGATGGATCTGACGGCTATCACGATGTGCCGTGAGAATAATCTGCCTATATATGTGTTTGATATGGATACCCCGGGCAACCTGATAAAGGTACTGAAAGGTGAAAATATCGGCACACTCGTCACTAACGAACAATAATAACAATATTTAATATACTTGTCAACCATGACCGACCCTAAGACCTATCTTGGCCCTGCTGAGGAGAAAATGCAGATGGCCGTTGAATATCTCGATGAATCACTTGCCCATATCCGTGCCGGCAAAGCCAATCCCAAAATCCTTGACGGCATACGTGTGGATTATTATGGCAGTGCTGCCCCTATCAGCAATGTAGCCAATATCTCCGTGCCTGATGCGCGTACTATCGTAATCACACCGTGGGAGAAATCGATGTTCCGTGAAATCGAGAAGGCTATCATCAACAGCGAGCTCGGCATCACTCCCGAAAACAACGGTGAGGTGATACGCATCTCTATTCCGCCGCTGACCGAAGACCGCCGCAAGCAGCTCGTCAAGCAGTCAAAGGCCGAGGCCGAGCAGGCCAAGGTGTCAGTGCGCAATGCGCGTCGTGACGCTATCGAAGGTCTGAAGAAGGCCGTCAAGCAGGGTATGCCTGAGGACGTGGAGAAAGATGCCGAAGGCACTGCGCAGAAGCTCCACGACAAGTACCTCAAGCAGATTGATGACCTTTTCGCAGCCAAGGAAAAGGAAATCCTGACAGTATAGAATACCACAAGACCATAACCACGCATACGATCCATGTCCGAAAACACACCCAACGATACAGACGATCCCATCGACAGGCTGTCGCATCCTGATGCCGGCGACATCGAGTCCGCCGCAGAAGATATAAGCGAAACCGAGGCAGAGGAGGCTGTGGAGTCACAGCTCCCGGCTCATCACCACTCTTTGGCCGAGGATTTGACCAAGCACCATCTCAGGGGCATGTATCGCAGCTGGTTTTTGGACTATGCTTCATATGTGATTCTTGAGCGTGCCGTCCCGGCGATTGACGACGGTCTGAAACCTGTGCAGAGGCGCATACTCCACTCCATGCGCACTCTCGATGACGGACGATTCAACAAGGTGGCAAATATCGTGGGCAACACCATGCAGTATCATCCTCATGGTGATGCCTCGATATATGAAGCCCTCGTGCAGCTCGGACAGAAAGACCTGCTTGTGGAGACCCAGGGAAACTGGGGCAACATACTGACAGGCTCGTCGGCTGCCGCCGGCCGATATATCGAAGCGCGTCTTAGCCAGTTTGCGCTTGATGTGCTTTTCAATCCCAAAGTGACCGACTGGACGCTGAGCTACGACGGACGTAAGAAAGAGCCTGTCACTCTGCCGGCCAAGTTCCCTCTGCTTCTTGCCCAGGGTGTGGAGGGTATCGCCGTGGGTCTGAGCAGCAAAATCCTGCCTCATAATTTCAATGAGATTATAGATGCCGCTGTATCATATCTCCGAGGCGAGGACTTCGTGCTGTATCCCGACTTTGTGACCGGCGGCATGATTGATGTCAGCCGCTATAACGACGGAGAACGTGGCGGAGCCGTCAAGGTCCGATCCAAGATTGAAAAGATTGACAACAAGACGCTTGCAATCACTGAGATACCCTACGGCAAGACCACAGGTACGGTTATCGACTCGATTATCAAGGCGTTTGAGGGCGGTAAAATCAAAATCCGTAAGGTCGATGACAACACTGCAGAGCATGCGCGTATAATAGTGCATCTGCTGCCCGGCACGTCAAGCGACAAGACCATCGATGCGCTCTATGCGTTTACCGACTGCGAGGTGTCGATATCGCCCAACTGCTGCGTAATCCGTGACAACAAGCCTCATTTCATAGGGGTGAGCGATGTGCTGCGGTACAATGTCGACACCACACGTGACATACTTCGCCGTGAGCTTGAAATACAGCTTGGCGAGGTGCGCGAACTGCTGTTCTTCGCCTCTTTGGAGCGTATATTCATCGAGGAGCGCATATATAAGGACAAGGAGTATGAACAGGCCGCGTCAAAGGAGGCCGCCATACTGCATATCGACAAGCGGCTCGAGCCTTGGAAGCCCAAACTGTGGCGCGAGGTCACCACGGAGGATATCGAACGGCTGTTTGAAATCAAGATGGGGCGCATCATACGCTTCAACGCCAAGCAAAACGAGGAACTGATAGCGCAGTATAACGCCCGTATCGCCGACCTGCTGGAAAAACTGAGCGATATGGTATCATATACCATAGGCTGGTTTGAGCAGCTCAAGGAACGGTATGGCGACGCCTATCCACGCCACACACAGATACGCAGTTTTGACAATATCGAAGCGTCTGTAGTGGCTGAGGCCAATGAGAAGCTGTACATCAACCGTGAGGAGGGTTTCATCGGCACTTCGTTGAAGAAGGAGGAGTTTGTATGTAACTGCTCGTCGATTGATGACATCATAGTCTTCTATCGTGACGGCCATTATAAAGTGGTCAAAGTTCAGGACAAACTGTTTATAGGCAAAAATGTAATGTGGCTCGGCGTATTCAAGAAAGGCGATGAGCGCACCATATATAATGCCATATACCAGAACGGTAAAAACGGTCCGTACTATATGAAACGTTTTGCCGTAACAGGTCTGACACGCGACAAGGACTATAACATGACTCCCGGCAAACCGGGTACGCGAGTGCGCTATTTTACGGTCAACCACAATGGGGAGGCTGAGGTGGTAAGCGTCAACCTCAAGGAGAAGCCGCGCCTCAAAGCGCTGTCGTTTGACATTGATTTCAGCAAACTTGCCATCAAGGGCAAAGGTGCCATGGGCAATCTCGTCACCAAAAACGAGGTCAAAAGTTTCACGCTCAAGGACAAAGGCGTATCGACTCTCGGAGGCCGTCAGGTGTGGTTTGACCACGATGTGCTGCGTCTCAACTACAATGCCCAGGGAACCTATCTGGGCGAATTTCTCGGTGAGGACCAGATTCTTGTGGTGCTCAACACCGGAGAATACTACATGAGTTCGTTTGAGGCCACCAACCACTATAGCGATGGAATCATACGCATAGAGAAATATCGCGAGGGAGTGGAGTGGACGGCTGTGCTCTATGATGCCGATCAGAAATATCCCTATCTTAAGAGATTTACTTTCGAGCCTTCGGCCAAGCGGCAGCGTTTCATCGGTGAGAACGAAAAATCACGTCTGTTATTTATCACTGATACTCCCCATGCCCGTATAGAGGTCACTTTCGGCGGCGAGGATGCACAACGCGAGCCGATGATAGTGGATGTGGATGAATTTGTCGGCGTGAAATCGTTCCGGGCCAAGGGCAAGCGACTGACCACATGGCAGCTCGACAAGATTACCGAGCTTGAACCTGTATTTACCGATGATGCTGATGATGCGGTGGATGGGGCTGATGCTGAGTCGCCCGTTGACAGTCTGCCGGATGAGTCTGTTGATGACCTGAGCCAGTCGGTGATAGAGTTTGATGACAATGCACCGCAATAGATTACCTCTATGCTACATCCGTAGCTGTGGCCGCAGTATCGTTGCGTCACTTATGGTACTGGCAGCTGTGCTGTCGGGGCATTGTGCTGATGCTGATGCTGATGCTGATGCTGATGCTGATGCTGATTCGTCGCGGATGGAGGTGATACGTCCGGTCATGTCGGCGTACACTTTTGAGGCCGGCGGAACGCATCTCGCCGATACCTATCTGACACCTCTTATATATGGCGGTTATTCGCTCGCTTTGCAGTATGAGCGTTGGCAAGCCATGAAATTCTCACCTGAGCGTTGGGTGATGAACCTGACTGTCAGAGGCACTTGGGATGATGCCGACAGTCCGGCACGTAATAACTCCATGTGGTATGCCGGAGTGGATGCCCGCTGGGGCATGATGCACCGCTGGCAGCTTCCGTGGGGTATCACCGTAGGTGCCGGAGGGTCCACAGGCATAATGGCCGGCTGCATGTACAACGGACGTAACAGCAACAATCCGGCGTCGGCGAAAGTGTCATGGACTGTCGATGCTGCGGCATATGCCTCGTGGAAGACACGCGTCGGGCGTCTGCCGATAACCGTCACCTATAAGCCTACGTTGCCGTTGACAGGCGTGTTCTACGGTGTGGAGTACGGACAGCTCTACTATGAGTATTGGCTCGGCAATCATAAAAACACCATACACTGGGGGCATTGGGGCAATTATTTCGCCATGGACAACCAGCTGACCGCCGACCTGCATTTCGGGGCGACTTCGCTCCGCGTGGGCTACCGTGGCTACGTCTACTCCATAAAGGTCAATGGCATCACCTCACGCATCACCTCCAACACATTTATCATAGGCATTTCAGGCGAGTGGATGAGCTTAAATCCGCGCAAACCCATCTCGGCTGATAATGTCCGCATAATAAGCGCATTGTAAACGAAAAATATCCATGCCAGCCATAGCACGATTACTGATTCTGTATATAATTTCGCTCCTTACCGCGTTTGGCTTCTCTGCCTGTCATGAGATAGAGCAGTGGGACGACGATGCAAGGGGTAATTTTGAGGCTTTATGGACGGTGGTTGATGAGCATTACTGTTTTTTTGCCGACAAGGGTGTTGACTGGGATGAGGTGCATGCACGCTATGCGGCGAAAATCAGCGACAATATGACCAGGAGCGAATTGTTTGATGTCTGTGCTGCTATGCTTGCAGAGCTGCGTGACGGCCATACAAATCTTTCATCCCCGTTTGAGGTGTCGTATTATCGCAAGTGGTGGAGTGACTACCCTCAGAACTATGATTCACGGCTCATAGAGCAATACTATTTTAATTTCAACTATCGTCAGGTCAATGGCATGACCTATGGGATGCTGCCACAGAATGTGGGTTACATCTATTACGGCTCTTTCGGCGTGACTCTTGGCGAAGGCAATCTTGACCATGTGCTTAATTATCTGTCATCTGCTCAGGGCCTGATAATAGATGTGCGTGACAATGGGGGAGGTGACCTGACAAATGTAGAGACTCTTGTCAGCCGTTTCATTACCCGGGAGACAGTCGTAGGTTCCATCCGTCATAAGACAGGACCGGGGCATGATGACTTTTCAGACCCCTATCCCATACATTACCGTCCGGCCGGAGGCTCTCACATATTATGGGGTAAACCTGTAGTAGTGCTCTGTAACCGCTCCACTTTCTCGGCTGCCAACAATTTCGTATCCATAATGAAATATCTCCCCGGAGTGAAGGTGGTTGGTGCCACGACAGGCGGAGGAAGCGGCATGCCGTTTTCAAGCGAGATTCCCAACGGGTGGGGCGTCAGATTCTCGGCTTGTCCGATGTACGATGCCAACGGCGTATGCACCGAGCAAGGCGTAGAGCCCACCGATGGCTGCGCCATCGACCTCGACCCCGTCCAGGCCCTCGCCGGCCATGACACCATGCTCGACCTCGCCATCACCCTCCTCACCACCCCTTAGTTCGAGAAATGTGATTGTTTTTTGCTCACTAATGATGTGCGTTATGGGTGAGTTTTGGGAAAAATGCGTAACTTTGCAGACTGATTTACGATAGAGACCGGGCAAACGTCCGGGCTTTCAAGTGTATATACAAGTTTCCATTAAGGTATGCAAAACATCCGCAATATTGCCATCATTGCCCACGTAGACCACGGTAAGACAACCCTCGTGGACAAAATGCTCCTTGCCGGGCATCTGTTTCGTGAGAACCAAAATGCCGGAGAACTCATTCTTGACAACAATGACCTTGAGCGCGAGCGTGGTATAACCATCCTCTCCAAGAATGTCTCAATCAACTATAAGGATTGCAAAATCAACATCATAGACACTCCGGGACACGCGGATTTCGGCGGCGAGGTGGAGCGTGTGCTCAATATGGCCGACGGATGTCTGCTTCTTGTGGATGCTTTTGAAGGTCCTATGCCCCAGACACGTTTTGTGCTTCAGAAAGCCATACAGATGGGTCTTAAGCCGGTCGTGGTAATCAACAAGGTCGACAAGCCCAACTGCCGTCCTGACGAGGTGCAGGAGATGGTATTTGACCTGATGTTTAATCTTGATGCCACTGAGGAGCAGCTGGATTTCCCCACTGTCTACGGTTCGGCCAAGCAGGGCTGGATGAGTGATGACTGGCGGAAGCCCACCGATAACATATGTGCGGCTCTTGATGCTATCATCAAGTATATCCCGGCTCCGGAGACCATAGAGGGCCCTTCGCAGATGCTTATCACATCGCTTGATTTCTCAAGCTACGTAGGCCGTATCGCCATAGGGCGTGTGCATCGTGGCGAGTTCCGCGAGGGTCAGGACATCGTGCTTATGAAGAAGGACGGCTCCACCGTCAAGCAGCGTATCAAGGAGCTGCATGTCTTTGAGGGTATGGGACGCAAAAAGGTACAGAGCGTGCAGAGCGGTGATATATGTGCTCTCGTAGGCATTGAGGGCTTTGAAATCGGTGACACTGTAGCCGATGCATCCTCTCCTGAGGCTCTGCCGCGTATAGCTATCGACGAGCCTACGATGTCTATGACATTTACTATAAACGACAGCCCGTTCTTCGGACGTGACGGCAAGTATGTCACATCTCGCCATATCTCTGACCGACTGACCAGAGAACTTGACCGAAACCTGGCTCTCAGAGTGCAGAAAGATCCTCATGAAGATGTATGGACGGTGTTTGGTCGCGGTGTGCTGCACCTTTCGGTGCTCATCGAGACGATGCGTCGCGAGGGATACGAGCTCCAGGTAGGCCAGCCCCAGGTCATCATCAAGGAGATTGACGGACAGAAATGCGAGCCTATTGAGTTGCTGACTATCAATGTCCCCGAGGAATACTCAAGCAAAATCATCGATATGGTGACTCGCCGAAAGGGTGAGATGCTTACGATGAATGCCCAGAATGATCGGATACACATGGAGTTCACGATTCCGTCACGCGGCATCATAGGTCTGCGCAACAATGTGCTGACCGCTTCGGCCGGTGAAGCTATCATGGCTCACCGTTTCCATGAGTACCAGCCTTGGAAGGGTGACATAGAACGCCGTACAAACGGTTCGCTCATAGCCATGGAAGGCGGCACGGCATATGCCTATGCCATTGACAAGCTCCAGGACCGCGGACGTTTCTTTATCTTCCCTCAGGAGGAGGTATATGCCGGTCAGGTGGTCGGAGAGAACGCCAAGGACAATGACATCGTGGTCAATGTGACCAAGAGCAAGAAACTCACCAACATGCGAGCTTCCGGAGCCGATGACAAGGCCCGTATCATCCCTCCTGTGGTATTCAGCCTTGAGGAGGCTCTGGAATATATCAAGGAAGACGAATATGTGGAGGTGACACCTAACCATCTGCGCATACGCAAGATAATCCTTGACGAGATAGAACGTAAACGTGCCAATAAGTAATATGAAATATGCAGTCATAGGCACTGGAGGTATAGGCGGATACTATGGCGGCAAACTTGCCAAGAGCGGTCGTGACGTGCACTTCCTGTTTCATAGTGACTATGACTTCGTGAAAAGCAACGGCCTGCAGGTGGATTCCTGTGACGGTTCGTTTCATATAGATAATGTCAATGCTTATACGTCGACTGCGGATATGCCTGCGGTCGACGTAATCATTATAGGGCTTAAGACCACCAACAACCATCTGTTGCCGTCGCTGCTGCGTCCGTTGATTGACAAGAGCGGAGATGGCAAGTCCCCTGTTGTATTGCTGATACAAAATGGTCTGGGAGTCGAAGAGGACGTGCAGAAGATGCTTCCGGATGCTCGGCTCATGGCTGGTCTGGCTTTCATATGCTCAGCCAAGCGCGGCCCGGGACATATTGACCATCAATGTTACGGCCATATCAACCTTGGCGACTATTCTGTCAACTCGGATGGCGATTGCCTTGCTCTCGTTGACGATTTAAACGATTCCGGCATCAAAGCACGCATGGTTGACTATGCCGAGGCGCGTTGGCGTAAGGCTGTCTGGAACATGCCGTTTAACGGTATGACAGTCGCTCTCGGAGCGCAGACCGACGAGTTGTTGGGGCATCCGTCCACCCGTGAACTCATCCGCCGTCAGATGCTTGAAGTGATACATGCAGCACATGCCTGTGGCGTTTCATCAATCCCCGAATCATTTGCCGACGATATGATTCGCAGCACCGATGAAATGACCCCGTACTCTCCGTCCATGAAACTTGACTATGACTTCCATCGCCCCATGGAGATAGACTATCTGTATACCCGTCCGCTCTCCATGGCTCGCGAAGCCGCTGCCCCAATGGTATCCCTTGAAATGCTTGAGGCGCAACTCCGCTTCCTCCAAGAACATCACGGTAAAGTATAACATCAATAAATATGACCTCTCCGTTAGATTATTCTAAGAAGACTTCGCGTGATTATTCTCTTGACTGGATTGCTTACTCTGGTTGTGATAGTACAACATATAGATGATCTGACAGATTATTCTTTTGGCTGGAAAAAAATGGGGGTGGGTAAAATATTTTATTTCTATATGGCCTGGTTCTTTTTTAAATCAGGCACATTCCAAAAAAAGAGGTCTGTCAAAGAATCGTATAAAAAGACATGGTCACATCTGGTGGTGCCATACCTGTTCTTTTCTATCCTTAGCTGGCTGCTTTGGGCTCCGGGGTACTTTGAGAGCCACAACAACTCGTGGCACTGGCTTATGGGTGCGACACTAATCCGCTTCTATTCATTGGGATATATACCTGATGATGGACCATTGTGGTTTATGGCGGCATTGATCGTGTGCCATTTCATATATCCGTTGCTTAATCAATCCAAAGCGAATAATTACATTATAGCAGTTGGTGCCTGGATTGCTGCCTCTCTATATTATGTGATATGGCATAGTTTGGAAGACTGTCCATATATATTCCTCCCGTTGCCCCAGGGCCTTATGGCATTGTCGTTGTATTCACTTGGTGCGCAGTGGCATGATGTCAAATGGAGCGGATGGTGTATTGCTGTTTCGGCATTGTTGTATTTTACGGTCCTGTGGTTTGATCTTCCGCTGACGCAGCTCTATCTTGCAGGTCTCAATGCTCCAGGCATATCATGGCTGATATCCATGCCGTTATGGTTGGGTGGGATCATATTATGCAATAGTGTCATAAAGCGGATGCCTGATTGGTTTTTCAAGGTGATTGACCTTGGGTATATCGGTCGTCATTCTATGACATATTATTGTGGCCATTTTATCATATTGACTTCATTGGTATATCTTTACGATAAAGGGTCCAGCTTGTTCGGCCTTCCGCTGGTATGGGCGATGCTTGTGTCCTGTGTGGTGATATTGCCGGTGGCCGACATATTGCTGAGGCGGTATCTGCCATGGGCTGTTGGGGTCAAGGGGCGTGTGCGCAAAGGCGTGGAGGTCGGTGCTGCCACCGATTCTCTGCCATGAGTGCCAGCCTCTCACGCCCGGGAGCGTGAGAGAGCTATGGTGGTGAAGAAGGTGGCGAGCATGCCGAAATAGGTGAGGAGTGCCATGGGGTCACAAAGATTTTCCATGTTGATGCCTTTTGTGATGTGGACAAACAGGGTCGTGGCTATGATGGCAGATATGATGTAGACCACCGTCATCAGTTTCCGTATCCATCCTACCGGTTTGCGGTCGGGTAGACGGTTCATAACTTTTCGGGTGAAATCCGGGTCTTGTGGACCTTCTGCGAGATTTGATTTAAAGAGGTCACGCAGTCGGGCGTCTGTATTATCGTGGTGTTTCATAGATCTTATGGATGTTGGAGTATCTGTTTTAATACCGTCCTTGCCCGTTGCAGATGGCTTTTGACGGTGTTTTCAGGCATATTAGTTATGGCTGCTATCTTTTTGATGGGCAGGTCGCGGTAGTAGAATAACAACACTACCGCTCGCTGTGTTTCGCTGAGATAGCGCAGGGCTACGTTCAGGTCCATCCGTGCATCGATGCCACGGAGCGGTTCAGCACCGGCCTCGGGTATCTCTTCCGTGGAAACTTCCGTATGGGAGGCTCGGGCGTGGCTGCGGAACTCATTGAGTCCGATGGCAAACAGCCATGTAGAGAAGCGTCCGCTCCCCATCCATGACTTTAGCCCTCGCCATGCCTTGATGAAAGTTTCCTGGGCCAGGTCTGCGGCAAGGATTTCATCGCCGCACATCCCGGTGAGAAACCTCAGCAGGGGCTGATGGTATTCGTCAACCAGTCGGGCAAAGGCGCGTCGGTCGTCAAAACCTACACACCTTGCCACGAGAGATATTTCCTCGAGACGTGTCATTGACGGTCTTCCTTCTCAAGACGGTAAGCGGTCAATTTAGCGGCACCAATGAGGATGGGCACACATCCGATGGCTACACCTACTTTCCATGCATCCACGCATATGAAGAAGATGATTACGCCTAATCCGAGAGCCAGCAGATATGAGGAAGAGCGTAGGGGTGATCTCATGTTGCGCTCAAACACTGTAGGAGGCAGCGGATAGTTGTTGTCGATGGCTTTGGAGACAAGTGCATAACGTTGGCGGCGTTCATTGGCGCGGTATGCGCAAATGACCCATATTATAGCAACAAGAGCTATGAAAGGCATGAAATAAATGCCTAAAACACCGAGAATCGGCACTATGTCAATATCACTACCATTAAAGTCAAGTCCGTCCAGCAGACCGTTCTTGAAGTCTTCGGCAGATGTTGAGCCGTTGTCATTTGAAAAGGTGACTTCCTCAACGGTGGTTTCGTCTTGTGTGTCGCCTGGATTGCCGTCGCGGAGGTCTGACAGGGCTTTCTCTAAGGCCTGGTCAGCAGAGTCCGTCGGGGCTTTGGCGGCCAGTGAGTATGAGGGTAACGCGGTGAAGGCTAATATCGCCAGGATGAGGGAGAATACTGTACGTTTCATATGATTTGTTTGATGTTTTAGAAGTTGAAGTATTTTGTTTTCATACGTTAGACGCATGTATGTCTCCGCAGGTTGCACTCGCTTTCAAAAAAATCACTGCCGTTTGCGCCGTGGCATCAGTTTCTCTTCAAGCCACTGGAACACTACGAATAGCACCGGCACGAGAAACAGCAACGCCAGCACTCCTATGGCCATGCCTCCGCAGGTGCCTATGCCTATGGATTTATTTCCGTTGGCACCTACGCCCGACGCAAACGCCATCGGGAGCATGCCGAATATGAGGGTCAGCGATGTCATCAGGATAGGACGCAGACGCACTCTTGCCGCCGACAGAGCCGCGGCCACTATGCTCATGCCGGCGCGGCGACGCTCGGAGGCGTATTCGGTGAGCAGAATCGCGGTTTTAGCCAGCATGCCTATGAGCATGAGCAATCCTACTTGCAGATATATATTGTTTTCGAGTCCTGAAAGGTTGGCAAACAGCAGACTGCCGGCGAGTCCGAACGGCACTGAAACTATGACGGCTATCGGGATGAACAGGCTTTCGTAGAGCGAACACAGGATAAGGTAGATGAACACCACGCAGATGACGAAGATGGTCAGCGTATCGGCTCCCGATGAAGCTTCCTCGCGAGCCATGCCGCTGAACTCAAAGCCGTAGCCCATGGGGAGGGTCTGCGATGCAACTTCCTTGACGGCGGCAATAGCCTGCCCGGAGCTGTAGCCGCGTGCTGCATTGCCGTTGACGCGGATGGCGGGAAACAGGTTGAATCGTGACAGCGATTCGGTGCCGAATACGCGCTCTACGGTGATGTACTGGCTGATGGGCGACATTTCTCCGTCGGCATTGCGTACAAACATGCTTGAAAGTGCGTGGGTGTCAAGGCGGAATTCCGGCGAGGCTTGTACCATGACTCGGTAGAGCTTGGAGAATTTGTTGAGGTTGGAGGCATAGCTGCCGCCGATGTAGCCCGACAGGGCGTCAAGCACATCGGACGGCGACACGCCGTTGCGCTTGCATGCAGCCGCATCCACTTCTACTGAATATTGCGGATACTTTGTGTCAAATGATGTTGTGGCGCGCGAAATCTCGGGCCGCTTGTTGAGCTGCTCGAGAAAGTTGAATGTTATCTCCTTAAGATTCTCCACTTCGCCTCCGTTATGGTCCTGCACATACAGCTCGAAACCGTTTGTCGCGCCGTAGCCGGGAATCATGCCGCGTGTGAATACCTGTATCTTTGCTGATGTGATGTCGGCGGTGCGTCGGTATATCTCTGCTATGACGGCCTGTATGTCGTCATCTTTGCCGGTGCGGTATTTCCAGTTCTTCAATCGTATGTCGAAAGTGCCGGCAGTCACGCTCTGGCCTGTTATGGAGCCGAATCCGGCTGTGCGCGAGTAGATTTCAATCTGCGGTATGTCACGCACACGGCGGTCTATCTCTTCCATCATTTTCATGGTGGTGGAGAGGTTGGTGCCGGGAGGCATCTGCACGTCGATATTGACCGAACTCATGTCCTCGGCAGGTACCAGGCCTGTCTTGGTGTTGGTGAGCAGCCACGCAAGTCCGCATGATGCTATGATGACGAGCAGCCCGGTCAGCCATTTGTGGCGCAGCATCCATGCCACTCCGCGTACGTATCTGGAGCTCAGGCGCAGGAATATGCGGTCAAATCCGTCATGGAAGCGTGTGGAGAAACTGCGTTTGCCCACATCTGTTTTCTCTCCGTGGGGTGTCAGTATCAGGGCACAAAGAGCCGGAGAGAGTGTCATGGCGTTGATGAGCGATATGCCCACGGCCACGGCCATGGTCAGACCGAATTGCCGATAGAATACTCCCGTGGTGCCGCCCATGAAACTCACAGGGATAAACACGGCCATGAATACGAATGTCGTGGTCACGAGGGCTGTGGCTATGTCTTTCATCGCTCCGATAGTGGCACGGTAGGGTGAGCGTTCACCGGCGTCAAATCGTGCCTGGACGGCTTCAACGACCACTATGGCGTCGTCCACTACCGTGCCTATCACCAGCACGAGGGCAAACAGCGTGATCATGTTGATGGAGAATCCGGCTATATGCAGAAACGCAAATGTGCCTATCAGCGACACTATGATACCTATCAGCGGAATAAACGTGGAGCGGAAACTCTGCAAAAATACATAGACTACCAGGATTACCAATATGATGGCCTCTATGAGTGTCTGCACGACCTTGCTTATTGAAGCGTCAAGGAAATCCTTGGTGCTCATAAGGCTCACGAGTTTAAGCCCGGAGGGGAGGGTGGATGATATGTCCTCCATCACTTTGTCGACTTCGGTGATGATTTCGTTGGCATTGGACCCGGCAGTCTGGGAGATGGAGGCTGTAGTACCCGGATGGCCGTTGACACGTCCGGCGAAATCATATCCTCGTTGTCCCAGTTCTATCCTTGCCACATCCTTGAGACGCAATACCGTGCCGTCTTTGCCGGCACGTATCACCAAGTTCTCAAATTCATTGACTTCTTCATATCGTCCGCGGTATTTCAGCACGTAGCGGAATGTGTTGTCGGAGTCTGCGCCTAATGTACCTGTGGCTTTCTCAAGGTTTTGCTCGTCAAGCACCTGGCGTATGTCCGCCGGAACGAGGCCGTAGGATGCCATCTTGGCCGGGTCAAGCCATATGCGCATCGAGTAGTCGGCGCCCCTGACATCCACTTCGCCTACGCCCGATACACGTGACAGGCGAGGCTCTATGTTTATCTTCATGTAGTTGTTGATAAACTTCTCGTCGTAGCTGTTGTCGGGGCTGTAGAGGGCTATGGTCTTTATGCGGCTTGTCTGGCGTTTGCCCACGTTCACTCCGCTGCGTGTGACCTCGGCCGGCAGCAGTCCCTGTGCTGAGGCTATGCGGTTTTGTACATTGACCATGGCTATGTCGCCGTCGGTGCCTTGGCGGAAATAGATCTGTATGTTGGCCATGCCGCTGTTGGTGGCGGTCGATACCATATACATCATGTCCTCCACGCCGTTGATGGCCTCTTCCAGCGGCACTATGACACTTTTCTGCACGGTCTCTGCGTTGGCTCCGGTGTAGCTTGCCCGGACGCTGATGGTGGGTGGAGCTATCTCTGGAAACTGTTCCATGGGGAGCTGTGACAGCGATATGATGCCGAGTATGACTATCGCCACAGAGATTACGGCTGAGAAGATGGGACGGTCGATGAATATGCGTGAGTTCATGGGACGTGATGAATTGTGCTATACAAATTTACTGAAATGCTGTTATTTTGTTAGACGGCTTAAACCAAAAAGGTTTATATTTGTCCTATATTTAAATGACTTTTAACCATCATAAAACATATGCTTAAAAAGATTCAGACTTTTACTACGCGACGCGGCTTGCGGCTTAAGGCTATTCTGGTAGCCGTAGTTGCTCTGCTGGGCACGACAATGGTGTCATGCGGCGATGAACCCGACGGACCTCCTATCTCAGGTGGCTATTATGATACCTATTATCTTGAAGGCTATTACGAAGGGCAGTATCGTGACGGTGCGGTGCTCGCATGGATGTTCTATTCTGACGGCAGCGGCTACAACCGCTGGGTCAATGTGCCTTCCGAGCCTTATAGCAACACATTCCGTGACCACTATATCCGTGGCGGCAGTTTGTACATCTGGTGGGATGGTGACCGTGACTACACCTATGCCGGCCAGATAGAACTTGGCTACGGCAACTATTTCAATGCACAGCTTGTGCCTAATTATCCCTGGATAAGTTTCTACCGTCAGTAACAGTGAGTACCACGGGCGCTCATGTGTGGATAAACTAAAGGCGGCTGATTCAATTTTGAATCAGCCGCCTTGGCTTGGTGGCGGGGGCAGGACTCGAACCTACGACCTTTGGGTTATGAGCCCAACGAGCTACCACTGCTCCACCCCGCGATGTTTTGTGAGTGCAAAGGTAGCATGTTTTTGGGCTTATGTCAATAGATTTCGGGTTAAATCATGTTAATTGGTGGCTGTGGAGTCAGGAATTGATGTGTTTTCCTTGGCTTCTTTCTGCTTCTGGCGGTATTGTGCTATGCAGTTATTGACATCGGCTACCAACTCGTCGCCCTGCTTGTCGCGGCTGACGATGGTGCCGTCAGGATCTATAAGGATGATGCACGGTATGCCTGAAATGCCGTAGATGTCGGTGGGTATCTTTTGTGCATCGATGATGCAGGGCCATTTGATGCCGAGCTCGTCGATGGCTTTGAGGGTTGCGGCGGGCTCGTCCCATACGGCTACGCCTACCACGTTGAGATCTTTGTCTTTATACTTGTCATAGAGTCCCTTGATGACAGGAATCTCACGTCGGCAGGGACCGCACCAGCTTGCCCAGAAGTCCACGAGGGTGAATTTGCCGTCCTTGCCTACAAACTGGCTCAGTCGGGTGGCTACACTGTCGTTTTTGACTTCGAAGTCTTTGTATTTGCTTCCCACGCTTGTCTGGGCCTTCTTTTCAAGGGCTGCGCGGAGGTCTTTGATGCGCTGGAATGATACCATAAACGGATAAATCTTGAGTTGCTCGTCGAGTTCGGAGAGGTCCATGCGATATGCCCGGTCGAGGAAGTAGAGATAGCCTACGGGGTTCTCGGCGTTCTGCATGACGATTTCCTTCTCTATATTATCATAAACGTTGTTGAGCGAGTCAAGTTTAACCCTGCCTATGGAATCTTCGGGCAGGTTATTGGCCTGCATGGCCACGCTGTCAAGCCGTGCGCCGGCCTTGATGAGGATGTCGTTGAGTGGTGTGCCGGTGAGTTTGCCGGTGGAATCAGGCATGATGTTGCCCTGCTCTACGATGACACTGCCGTAGCGTTGGCCGTCTACGATGATTCGGGCAAGATAGGCCTTGTCGACCGTCCCCTTGAAGACTATGGAGTCGTTGGTGACTACGGTGCTGTCCATTTTGTCGCCGTTGTCATAGTCAATCAGATATGCTACGGTGCCGTTCATATCCTGTCCGGGAAGCGGAATTGTGATTTCATACGAGCCATTTGATTTTTCGGCGCATGCGCTGAGCATCATTGCGCCTACCATGGCCATGGCGGAGATTTTCAATGATTTCATTATGGAATATAGGTTTATAGGTGGTTGGTATTTTATAATTCGATAGTCAGGCCGTCATAGGCGAGATGCACACCCTCGGGAAGGGTGGGGTCTACATCGGCGTGTCGTCCCATGCGGTCAGAGATGTGGGTCAGATATGTGCGGCGTGGCTTTATCAGGTCTATGAGTTGCAGTGCCTGTGAAAGTGACAGGTGTGACACATGTTCTTCGCGGCGCAGTGCGTTGATAACCAGGGTGTCTATCCCCTGGATGGCTCTGATGGTGCCTTCGGGGAGGGTTTTGCAGTCGGTGATATAGGCCAGCTGTCCCATTTTGAATCCGAGTATATGGAGTTTCCAGTGCATCACGTCAAGCGGCATGATTTCAAGGGCACCTATCTTAAGCGGATGCCCCGGGGCGATTTCATGGATGTCAAATGTGGGAACTCCCGGATAGGGGTGGCGTTTGAAACAGTAGGGTATGCGTGAGTGGAGGTCTACCGACACATCGCGTGTGCAATATATGGGGAAATTGCCGTGGCCTGTGTAGGAGTGGCTGAAAGGGCGCAGGTCGTCGATGCCTCCCACGTGGTCATAGTGGCTGTGGGTGACGAGCAGTGCATCAAGCTTAGCTACAGGGTGGCGCAGCATCTGCTGGCGGAAGTCGGGACCGCAGTCTATCAGCAGTGCACGTCCTTTCTCCTCGATTAGGACCGATGCACGCAGTCGCTTGTCGCGAGGATCTGATGAGGTGCATGTGGGGCATGTGCAGTTAATCTGCGGTACGCCGGTAGAGGTGCCTGTGCCGAGAAATGTCAGTTTCATAGACGTGAGGTTTTAAGGATGCCATCTTCAAACACAAGGTATGCTCCGGCTTCATACAGCCATGTCTCGCGTGTGTAGCCGTACATCTCCTGTCTCTTGATTTCCATGGGGATGCCGAGCGACAGGCGACATTCGTCACGAGTCATGCCCTCGGCGACCTGTCCGCGAGTGATGAGGTCCCATATGTCAGGATAGATGGATTTGTGGGCATCGCGTGGATTGGTCAGGGAGAACATCGCGGCGAAGTCTCTCGGGCCGTCGGCATCGGGGCGCGACGGGAGGGTGAGCATAAGTTTGCCCTTGACGGCGGAATCTTCTTCAAGATTGAATGCTGCCAAAAGCGGTGCCTGGGGAGTACCGGCGGATACGGCTGAGATGATGACCGGGAGAAAGCGGCGCCGTTTGATGTAATTGCCGTTGTCATCGAGCCATGTCGATGTCATCACGTAAAGTCTGCGTCCGCGTAGCAGGCTGTCAGCTTCGTTGACTATGCTTGACTCTATGGTAAACGGTATGGGCAGCGATGTACGTTTCATCAGGCTGTCAATCGGAGTATCCACACGGTATGATACTTTGACCGGCCCGGTTGTGTCATGTCGGCCGGGGGTTGAGAGCGAGAATATGATGTCGGTATATTCGTTGCCGAGGATATTGCTGCCGGTAGTCATGCTGTCAAATGCCATCCGGCTTGATACAAGTGTCTCGGGCATTATGCCGCTGACGGTGTTGAGAAGCACTTTCAGACGGTCGTCGGTGATGCTCCATAGTTTCCCGGGCTGCCATGACGCAGGTGGCTGCGGAGCCACAGCTTCCATGAGCTGGCGTTCGGCCGAGGGGGCATATGCGCCTTCTTTCTTGACTTCGTCATGGCCGATGGGATTGGTATGGGTGGCTGTATAGCATCCTGTCAGCAACGCTGCCGCCACGAGGACGGCCAGCGTTGCTGACAGGGGGCGATGTGCTGATAAGATAGCCGGTCTGAAGGTCATTTGTTATTTCTTGGGCGTGACACCGAGGTTTTCAAATATGAATGAATATATGTCGGTGTACTCGTCAATTACTTTGCTGATAGGTTTGCCTGCTCCGTGTCCGGCCTTGCTGTCGATGCGGATGAGCTTGGGGTTGTCGCCGGTATCGGCGGCCTGGAGTGTGGCGGCATATTTAAACGAGTGGGCCGGTACTACACGGTCGTCATGGTCGGCTGTGGTGACGAGGATTGACGGGTAGCGTGTGCCGTCGTTCTTGATGTTGTGGAGGGGCGAATAGCCTAAGAGGTAGGCTGCCATTTCGTGTGAGTCGGCGCTTGTGCCGTAGTCCGATGCCCAGTTCCATCCGATAGTGAAGAGATGGTAGCGCATCATGTCCATTACGCCTACGCGCGGTATGGCCACGCGGAACAGGTCGGGGCGCATGTTGACTGTAGCTCCGATGAGGAGTCCGCCGTTGCTTCCTCCCTCACACACGAGCTTGTCGGGATTGGTCCATCCCTCCTTGATCATGTATTCGGCAGCCGAGATGAAGTCGTTGAATACGTTGAGCTTCTTCTGCTTAGTACCTGCTTCGTGCCATTCTTCGCCGTATTCCGAGCCTCCGCGGAGGTTGGTCTGGGCGTAGATGCCTCCGTTTTCAAGCCACAGCAGCCGGTATGGGCTGAATCCGGGAGTGAGTGATATGTTGAAGCCTCCGTAGCCGTAGAGGTAGACGGGATTTTTGCCGTCACGTTTCAGGCCTTTCTTATAGGTGAGCGACATAGGCACTTTGGTACCGTCGGTGCTGGTATAGAATATCTGTTCGGTCACATAGTCATCGGGGTTGAAACCTTTGACTTCGGGGATGATGAACGGGGTGAGCTTGTCGGTATGGATGTCGTAGCGATACGAAGTGGCGGGCTGGATAAACGAGGTAAACGAAAGGAACACATCCTCGTTGCGGCGGTCGGTGCTGACACCTGCGCTGCCTATGGAGGGGAGTGTGATTTCACGTATCATCTTGCCATCGCGTGTATAGAGGAAGAGGTGCGTGGACGCATCTTTCTCATATCCGATTATGTAGTGGTCTTTGCCTACTTCGGCCACGCTGCCAAGTACGCCGTCCTGTTCAGGCACGAGGACTTTCCAGTTTTCGCGTGACGGGTTGGCGAGATCGGCTACCATGATGCGGCCTTTGGGGGCATCGGCGGTAGATGTCAGTACAGCTTTGCCGTCGCGGACGTCTACCACGCTGATATTGTAGTCCTGTGAAGGCTCCAGTACAATCCATTCGGAGTCTTTATCCTTGAGGTTACGCACTGCTACGGCATTGCCTATGCCTTCGCCTCCAGTGGAGAGGATGATGTAATCGCTTTCCTCAGGGATACCCACGCTGTGGAAGTGCAGCGGATGTTCGGGGTCGCTGTAGAAGAGTGTATCCTCGCTCTGGGGTGTGCCGAGTTTATGGTAGTATATGCGGTGGTTTTCGTTGGAGTTGCTGAACTCCTTGCCGGCTACAGGCTGGTCATATGCGCTGTAGTAGAATCCGTCGCCATACCATGATGCACCGGTGAATTTGGCCCATGTGATATGGTCGTCGAGCAGCTTGCCTGTGGCGGTGTCCATCACATAGATTTCGGTCCAGTCACTGCCGCTGCGCGAGATTGTGTAGGCCATATACTTGCCGTCGGGGCTCATAGACAGACCTGTCAGAGCCACAGTGCCGTCATTGCTCAGTTTGTTGGGGTCCAGAAATACCTCGGCCGGAGAGTCAAGTGTGGCTTTGCGGTATAATACCGACTGGTTCTGGAGACCGTCGTTGGCACTGTAGTAGTATTTGTTGTCGTAACCGAGCCAGGGAGTGCCTATCTTCTTATAGTTGGCGAGGTCTGTGAGACGTTTGCGTATATCCTCACGGAAGGGGATTTTTGACAGATAGTCGTTTGTGACGCGGTTTTCCGCCTCCACCCATGCGATGGTGGCGGCAGCGGTGTCGTTTTCGAGCGGACGGTAAGGGTCGGCTACTTTTGTGCCGAAATACTCGTCGACCGTGGCATCCTTGGGAGCCACGGGATATGACAGTGGGTTGGCAGCTGAAATGCTCATTGATGTCAGAAGGCTGATTGACAGTACAGTCGTTATGTGCTTCATAGTGATTATGGTTGGTATTATATCCTACAAATATAGCAAAAATTCCCCAAATGCCGTCAGGAGATGCGTGACCAGTCGAGGTTGCGGGCGAAAAGGGCTTTGAGTCTTGATGTCAGGGCCGGGTGGGCGGCGAGAGTGGGGTCGTGGTCTAAGATGGTCTCGGCTTCGCGGCGCGCGAGGGTCATTATCTGGCCGTCGGCGGCCAAGGAGGCTATTTTGAGGTCAAAGGCGAGTCCGCTCTGCATGGTGCCCTCTATATCTCCCGGACCGCGGAGCTTCATGTCGGCTTCGGCTATGAGGAATCCGTCGGAGGTCGATGTCATGATTTCGAGGCGTTTGCGTGTGTCGCGGCCGATGGTGCGCTTGCTCATCAGTATGCAGTAACTCTGGTCGGCGCCGCGCCCCACACGTCCGCGCAGCTGGTGGAGCTGAGATAGCCCGAAACGTTCGGCGTTTTCGATGACCATCACAGAGGCGTTGGGCACGTTGACTCCGACCTCTATCACGGTGGTGGCCACGAGTATGTCGGCTTGTCCCGAGGCAAAGAGCTGCATCTGATAGTCTTTTTCGGACGGTTTCATCTGTCCGTGGACGAAGGCTACTTTGCGCTGAGGAAATACATTGCAGATGGTTTCGTAACCTTCCTCAAGGCTTTTCAGCGCGAGTTTGTCATTGTCTTTGATAAGCGGATGGACTATGTAGACCTGACGGCCTTGATTGAGCTGGGTCCCTATGGCACGGTAGACCTGCTCGCGGTTTTCGTCATATCTGAGCAGGGTGACCACAGGCTTGCGGCCCGGGGGAAGCTGGTCGATAATGCTTACATCAAGGTCGCCATAGACTGTCATGGCCAGTGTGCGCGGTATAGGTGTGGCGGTCATCACCAGTACATGAGGAGGCATGTGGCTTTTGCCCCACAGACGGGCTCGCTGGGCCACTCCGAAGCGGTGTTGCTCGTCTATGACTGCAAATCCCAGGCGAGAGAACTCCACCGGATCCTCCAGCACGGCATGTGTGCCTACGAGAATGTGGATTGTGCCGTCCATCAGTCCGGCGTGTATCTCGCGGCGGCGAGCCATAGGTGTGGAACCTGTCAGCAAAGCGACACTGATGCCGAGTGGCGCAGTCAGCGAGCGCAGGGTCTCGAAATGTTGCGTGGCGAGTATTTCCGTGGGTGCCATGAGGCATGCCTGCATCCCGTTGTCAAGGGCTATGAGCATGCAAAGCAGCGCGACAAGTGTCTTGCCGCTGCCCACATCGCCCTGTAGCAGACGGTTCATCTGCCGTCCTGACCCCATGTCGGCGCGGATTTCTTTGATTACACGCTTCTGCGCTCCGGTCAGTTCAAATGGAAGCTGCTCGAAATAGAAGCGGTTGAAATAGTCGCCTATGCGCGAAAATCTGTAGCCTCCGATTGTCTGCTTCCGTCCCTTGGCATAGCGGAGGATGTCGAGCTGTAGGTAAAACAGTTCGTCAAACTTAAGGCGTTCGCGTGCACGTGCCGCCTCCTGGTGGGTGCGTGGATTGTGTATGGCGGTCAGAGCCTCGCGCAGGGGCATTAGGCCGTTGCGCGTGACGATTTCAGCCGGCATCGGGTCGTTGATGGACGATGTCGCTGCAATCACATTCATGGCCATGGTGTGGAAAGTGCGTGACGAGAATCCTCCGTTGCGGAGTTTTTCGGTCAGCGGATACACTCCCCGCAGGCCGCTGACGGCTGCGAGACTTGACGGAGAGTCAACCTCGGGATGCACCATCTGGGCTATGCCGTTGTAGTATGTCGGTTTGCCGAAGAGGATGTAGTCCGTGGCGGTCTGATAGGCATCTTTGAGTTTCCGTATCTGGCGGAACCATACGACCTCCATGGTGGAATGCCCGTCGGAAAATAGCCCCACAAGCCTGGCCTTGGCACCTTCGCCGCGCACGGTAAATGTCACAAAACGTCCTCTGACCTGCACCATCGACATCTCCTCGTTCAGCTCGCGTATGCGATACACTTTGGTGCGGTCAAGGTAGTGGGTCGGATAGTGGGTCAGCAGGTCGTAGAACGTGGTTATGCCCAGCTCCTTCTGGAGGAGTTCGGCACGCTTGGGCCCTACGCCTTTGAGAAATTTTATGTCGCGTTGTGAGAGGCTGTTCACTTGGTCTGGACGGATTGGCGGAGGTATATCTCCGCTATTTCTATGTCAAGAGGATGGGTTATCTTGATATTGCATGGGCTACCCGGGGTGAGCCTTATATCGGTGTGTCCGGCAGCGGCGAGCACTGAGGCGTCATCGGTGTATGTTGCATGCGTGTCACGGCTGGCGTAGGCTCCGATTAGTAACGGAGCAGGGAAGAACTGCGGAGTCTGAACGGCGCGGTATAGGCTGCGGTCGACAGGCGATGACTCTCCGTCTGCCTCAATCAGCCTGAGCGAGTCGGTGACCTCTATGGCCGGTATGGCTCCTTCGGCTCCCTCTCTGACGGCGGCGATGGCATCAGACACCACTTCTGGTGTGATGATGGGCCTTACACCGTCATGCACGCCTATGTATCGGCATCCTTCCCTGACTGCTGCAAGCGCGTTGCTGACACTCTCCGTGCGCGTGGCTCCGCCGCATACTATCGCCACACGTCCCGACAGGCCGTGGCGGTCGAGCAGAGCGGCCATGTGCGCTTGCCATGTCTCGCTGACCACCACCAGCAACTGTGCGCCCGGTAGCAGATGTACCAGACGTCTCAGAGTGGCTATGATTACGGGCATATCCCCCGAGGGGGTATGTATGTCGAGATACTGCTTGGGCATGTCCGCGCCAAATCGGGTGCCTGTACCTGCCGCGACTGTTATAAGCGTTACGTCTGAGAAATCAATCATGCTTTGTGTCATAGTATTCTTAATGCAAGGAATGGGCCACCGTGCCCGGTCAGAAGCACTGTATGGTAGATTAACCGTATGGCTGCCCGGTAGCGTCGGGATACCTGTTGCAAGGCCATAAGGTATCGTGGTTCGGAGAGTTCGGGATGGCCCTCGCGTCTGTAGTAGGCTGCAAGCATGGCATTGCGGGCCGCGACATATCTCATCTCCTCGCGCTCCTTAAGTAGTGAGGCTATTTCGTCCAGTGACAGTTCCCATTTGAGTGGATTATGGCTAAAATCAAGACGGCTGATGGACTCCTCATGTTGCAGTTGCCTGACGAGAGGGCAGTCATTGATGACTACGACTTCGGGTCGCTGCAAAAGCAGTCTGACCCCTAACTCGAAGTCATCCCATCCGGGCAGCCGTTCGTTCCATCCGCCGACCTTACGGAACAGGTCTGTACGAGCCATGTATCGCTGCGTGGACCAGGTGCTGTGCATGAGATGTGAGGCCAGAGTGTGACCGAATGGTAGCCGGCGCAACAGCCTTTGCCCGTCGTATAGCATCACCGGCGCTCCGATGGCTTCGGCATCCTTGTTGCTTCGCGCGGTTTCCATGAATCTGTGGATATGCCCCGGCAGCATGATGTCATCGCTGTCAAAAAACAAGGTCCAGTCAGTTTCAACTGCTTCAAGTCCCATGTTGCGTGCCGCAGCTGCGCCCGGCTTCATCTGGCGCAGCAGTCTTATGCTTACTCCGTCATCGGCAAGCCGTGGCAACTCTTGTTGCAGCAGTTCATAACTGCCGTCAGTCGACCCGTTGTCTACGACGATGAGGTCAAAGCTTTCTCCCTGTTGTGATGCGATGCTGCGCAGTGTGTCCATGACGAGGCCGTGCCGGTTGTACACGGGCACGACTACGCTCAAAGTGGGAGTTTTCGGGTCTGATTGCATAATCGGAAATCAGTGGTGCAGTTCGGGAAAGCCTTTTGATGTCACGGTCCTATAGGGGTTGCCTGGCAGCACCATCATTACCTCCGTATGGGGGAGGCCTTCTATCATGACCATGGCACTGTCGGGCTGCATCGCCATGCAAGCTGTGGCAAGTGCGTCGGCCATCATGCAGTCGGGAGCTATGACAGTGGCCGAGAGACAACCTTTGTCGACAGGTCTACCTGTTGCAGGACTTATGGTGTGGCCTATGGTGTGTCCTGATACTTCGTGATAGTTGCGGTAGTTGCCGCTCGTGGCCACTCCGCAGTCGGTGACATCTATCATCGTCAACCGGTGATGGGCTGCAGGATTGTTTTCGTCGGTGAGCGGCGCATCCACGCTCAGCCTCCATTTCTCTCCTCGCTCGTTATTGCCGCTGAGGGCAACTTCGCCTCCGATCTCTATCATATAGTCTGTGATGCCGTTGCGCTGCATCATCAGCCCTACCTCATCGCATGCCAGACCCTTGGCTATTGCCGAGAAATTGAATTGAGTCAGAGGATGCTTCTTGCGGATTATGCCGCAGGAATCTATGGAGCATTGGGCTATGCCCACATATTGCAGTGTCTTTGTTATCAGACTGTCAGGCGGCGTCTGGGTGATGCTGCGGTTGCGTCCGAATCCCCACAGCTCTATCAGAGGTCCGAGTGTTGGGTCAAATGCTCCGTTGCTGAGGCTGTTGACTTCCTTTGACCCGTTGAATACTTTGGCGAGTATGCTGTCGGCTGTCAGCGAGCCGCAGTGATTGAGCCGTGACACAAGCGAGCTGTCATTGAACACTGATACCGACATTTCCACGTGTCGGAGCGTGGCAAGTATGCTGTCGGTCATCTGGCGCGGAGCCTTGTATTTTATATGGTACTGTGTGGCCCATATCGCACCTTCGTCCGTGCGGTATATTCCATCAGTCATGCACGAACATAGCGATGAGGACAGTATCAGGAGCGTCAGAAGCAGGGTTGCTGCGTTTTTCTTTGACAATATTAACAATAATTGCATTAATGCCATCAAATTTTAAGATAAAAGGCGAGGCTTTTAGGCCAAAATTGGGTAGCTTTGTTTAAAGCATTGCAATTTACCAATATTTTTTCATTCAGCCCTTTTGTGGCATATCTAAAATTCACTTATTATGAAAAGTTCATACGTATTTCTGGCTCCGGGATTTGAGGAGGTTGAAGCATTGACCCCCGTCGATGTGCTGCGCCGTGCAGGCATGGACGTCAAAACGGTATCTGTTACTTCTTCACGTGATGTGGAAGGAGCCCACGGCGTTACAATCAAAGCCGACATGACATTTGACGAGTCGGATTTCAATGATTGCGACTGGTTGATTCTCCCCGGCGGTATGCCCGGCGCGACCAATCTCTATGATTTCAAGCCCCTGTGCAGTCTGCTGCTCAAGCATAATGCTGAAGGCGGACGTATCGCTGCTATATGTGCAGCTCCGGCTGTAGTCCTTGGCGAGCTCGGATTGCTTGACGGCAAGGAGGCTACATGCTATCCCGGATTTGAATCGGTGGCTCCCCAGGCCATGTTCCAGCCTCGCAGGGTAGTGGTTTCCGACAATATCGTGACGGCAAACGGTCCGTCATCGGCACTCGTATTCGCGTTGACCATAGTGGCTGAAGCCAAGGGTGACAATGAGGCAAAGCAGGTCGGTGAAGGTATGCTGTTCTATGACAAGCATCTCAACTACTACCTCTGATAAAGCATAATGATACGATTATGCAAGGATGCAGCGTGCCGCGTGGAGAGCTATATAATGACTCCACGCGGCACGCTTATTTCCCTTATGGAGATGTCTTGCTCCTGATGCTTCGGCCAGTGCGAAGCAGGCCTGTATTTTAGAGATATTTGCTTACGGCTGCATTGAGGCGTGTGATGTCTTCAACACGCTCCTTGATTTCGCCGTTGGCTATGATATAGGTCGTAGGCAGCACGGCCACATTGTAGTTGAGAATCGGAGTCGCATCGGCTGTGGCACTCTGATAAACGGAAATCCATGGCAGATTGGCGGCAACACTGCGCCAGAACGGTTCCTCGTCGCTGACAGATACCTGATATATGGTGAGCCCCTGTCCTTCGTGTTGTTTCCATATTTTGTGGAGCTCGTTGTTGAACGGGGTGGACTCGGGTGCGCTGTAGGTGGTAAAGTTCAGCACCACCACTTTGTGGCTCTTGGCAGCCTCGTTGAGGCTCTGTTCCTTGCCTTTGCGGTCAAACAGACGGATGTCAAACATGGGCACTTCGGCGGCCTCTATGCTGCGTACGGCAGCCGGGCGGCCACTGATATAGAGCTTACGCAGGTACTCGGTGCGAGGATCGTTGGGGCGGGCGTCGGCATAAGCATTGGCCACGGCACCGATGATGCGGTTGTCAAATTTGTCGGAGGGGTCAAAGAGCTGGCGTCCGTCTATCTGCTTGTTGATGATATAGTAGGCTACTATGCCCGAGGGGTTGGCAAGCAGTTTGCGGCCGAGTTCACGCTTGAGGAGGCTGTCGCCGACAACGGCCTGAGCGGAGCTTTTCGACGCCGCATCCATCAGACGCTTGTCTACAGCCTCCATCATCTCAGCCTCTGGAGTGCCGGCGAGGTGGAAGTCGGTGTCAAAACCTGTCATGGTGGTATTGACGGTCACAGCATCTATACTGTCGATGGGGAAGTATATCACTTTGCCGTCCATGCGCAGACGGTAGATGCCGGGGTGGGCGGCTGCCTCACGGTCAAGTTTGAAATCGCCCTTGGCATCTGTCAATATTGTGTCGAGGGGATACCAGCGGCCGTTTTGGCTGGCTTCCACTATAAGTGTGGTGTTTTCCGGAGCATCCTTTATGTTGCCCGAGAGGTTCCATCGGTTGGAATCTGAGCACGATGCAGTTACGGACAGCAGAATGGCGGCGGAGATGCCGCCGAGTGTCATATGCGATATTTTCATAATATGTAATCTTCTGATTGGGATGTGCAGCGATGCAATCTATGCTGCAAAATTAATGAAAATACGGCAAACGGCATAATGATTGCTCACTGCTCATAAAAAGGAATGCATCTCTGTAGACGCTCGCGAGCTGTGTCCCAGGGGATATAGATGTTGGAATCGTTGTCAGGGTCAAGAGATACAGGCACTTCGTTGAGCTGGAATCTCACGTAATATGTGCCGCGTTTGTGGCGGAAAAGTATAATCTGGAGGTTTGAAGCCATAGGCACTACGTGGAAATTCTGCCAGTGCTTGCCCACGGTGTCAAAGTAGTTGGTCATATAATAGCATCCGGGCAGTCTCATCTGCGACAGTAATGGCATCAGGGTCTCCGCGTGACCGAAACGCAGTATCACCGTAGGGTAGTCTGTGGCCGATGGCTGTTTCTTCGCTGAAGCCTTGTCGGCTTCGACTGCACGGTCGGTTGTGGCTATGATGTCCTTTATCAGAGGTATGGATATTTCAGCCGGCAGAGTGGAGAGGGTAGAGGCTGTGCGCACGAGATACTGGCGCAGGTTGTTGCATGCCCACAGACGGTTATACTCATCACGGGTGAGGTATGGACTGATGTCAGTGGGGAGCATCATGGCTTCAAGTCCGGCAAGCACCTTATACATTGACATGACCAGTTCGCGTGCCTCGGCAGGTTGTATCGGGTAGCTCTTTCCGAGCACCTTGATGAGCGGAGTCAGCGGTGCGGTCAGATTTGTGTAATCTTCCACGATTGGAGTCCATGGCTTTTCATCGGCCCATGCCACGTAGGCCTCATCGGTCTCGAAAGGCCGCATCAGCCATGATTCCTGTGGGCCTGACGAAGCGTTGATGTCAACGCTGTTGTTGAGCCGTGTCACCTGATAGAGGAAACTGTACATACTGTTGACACACCGCGGAATACGGCTTGAGATGGCGTTGATATGTCCGTCTTTAAACAGTTCGGGATATGTGCGCACCATACGGGCCGCTATGCCGCGCTGCTCGACCATGCCGAGACTGTCAAGTGCTCCCCAGCGGCCTTTGCTTTTAGCCATGATGACATCAGTGAGTGCCATCAGGCGTTTGCCGAGGGGGGTGATGGTGCCGATGGAGGCTGCGTGGCCGAGAGCTTCGCGCAGGGCCTCTACGTCGCGTGGCGATGAGTAATATCGTGCTCCGTGGCGTCCTACATGGTTGACGAGCACGGGCTTGAGGGAGTCAGGTGTGGCGATTATGGCCGATGGTGTGGGATAGGGCATGAAACTCCCCTGACATTGCGTATAGTCAAAATTAGTGGCGGTGGGATCTTGGGCAGCTGCGGCATCTGTCACATGCAGCAGTGATGCACCTGCTACTAAGATTGCACAGACGGTCGCACGTACCAGTCTGTTATTTTTGAAGGTCGGTATCATAAACAAATCAGATATGTAGTCCGTGCAAATATAACAAAGAATTGATGAGATTGCATCATCACTGCCATCATATTTACTCGCATGTGCATCGCTTTTATAAGAGGGTGTTTAATAACAAAAGTTAAATTCTGAGCTGCGGATTTTGAGATGGATTCGGGTCTGTGCTGAAGGAGCATAGCGGGCTATGTGACTGAGGCAAAGAGCCGAAGACGCTCAAAAGCCGCAGACAAAATGCTATCTTTATGTCGTTAATATGGTTCATTTTTGTTTAGATGTATTTGAAGTTACCATCGCCTTGGTGTCTCTTTTGTTAACTGGCTGTTGCTCGTCGGTCACATAGCACCGCTATGCTTCCTCCTCACAACCAGCCATTTAATCAAAAGATACACCACTCAGGATTTAAATTTTGTTATTAAACACCCTCTTAAATATGATGACTGCAAAAAGAAGCATCCCTGACGGAAAAATGCCGTCAGGGATGCCTGTTTATGGTCTGATTGTGTCAGTGTGCTGATTATTCAGCCTTGCCTGCAGAACCGAGCACGTTTTCAATCTTGTGCTTGTAGAGTTTTTCCATCTCGTCACGAGCCGGGCCGAGATATTTACGGGGGTCAAATTCACCGGGCTTGTCATGGAATACCTTGCGCACAGCAGCGGTCATGGCCAGACGGCTGTCAGAGTCGATGTTGATCTTGCAAACAGCGCTCTTTGCAGCCTTGCGGAGCTCTTCTTCGGGGATACCGATAGCGTCGGGGAGCTTGCCGCCGTATTCGTTGATCATGTCTACATATTCCTGGGGAACAGAAGATGAGCCGTGGAGCACGATGGGGAATCCGGGGAGTTTCTGCATTACTGCGTCAAGCACCTCAAATGCCAATGGCGGGGGAACGAGACGGCCTTCGGCATTGCGTGTGCACTGCTCGGGTGTGAACTTGTATGCACCGTGGCTGGTACCGATTGAGATAGCGAGGCTGTCGCAGCCTGTGCGTGTTGCAAAGTCGATAACTTCCTCGGGGTCGGTGTAGGTGTGGTGGTCAGAAGATACTTCGTCTTCTACGCCGGCGAGCACGCCGAGCTCACCTTCTACGGTTACATCGTACTGATGTGCGTAGTCTACTACCTGCTTTGTCAGGGCTACGTTCTCCTCGTAGGGGAGGTGGCTGCCGTCGATCATCACAGATGAGAAGCCGTTGTCGATACAAGATTTGCAGAGCTCAAAGCTGTCACCGTGGTCGAGGTGGAGCACAATTTGGGGATTCTCCCAGCCGAGTTCCTTGGCATAAGCCACAGCACCCTGGGCCATGTAGCGCAGCAGAGTGGCGTTAGCATAGTTGCGGGCACCCTTTGACACCTGGAGGATAACGGGTGATTTTTCCTCGGCAGCTGCCTTGATGATGGCTTGGAGCTGCTCCATGTTGTTGAAGTTGAACGCGGGGATAGCATATCCGCCCTTGATGGCTTTGGCAAACATCTCACGGGTGTTGACCAAACCTAAGTCTTTGTAGCTTACCATAATGGCTTGTTGGATTATAGTTATGTAAATATTAGGTACTCGAGTCAGTGAAACCTGTTGCAAAGTTAATGAAAAATTTCATACATGCCTACGCATGACTGTGAAATTGAGATAACATTTGTGGAGATTGTCGATGTATGGTCGGGGAGGTGCCGGGTCTAAATAAACTTAGAGCGGACTGCCATGTGCTGTTGATTCGCAGGGCAGTCCGCAATGATGGGATAATGCTGTGTCGAGTTGATAAGCCTGAAAATAGCTGAGAGGATTATTTCTTGGCTGCTTCAAGAGAGGCCTTGCGGAATTCTTTCATGACTTTTTCAAGTTCAAGAGACGCTTTGCGTGCACGGGCACCAGCGGCCTTGTTGCCGTTAACGAGTTGAGCCTCAGCATCTTTCTTGAATGCATCATAGAGCGATGCAGCCTTTTCTACGAGATTTTTCATCGGATTTAAGTTTGATTGTTGAATGGTAAAAAGATAATGTATTACTACTATGTGGCAAATGTAATGAAAATTTTTGAATTATTTCGCAATTTTTATACAATAGAGCATTTTTTAGCAATTAAATTTTAATATGGGCATGATACGGGTGCTCCCTTGGTAGTATCATTAAAAAGGTATAAATTTGTATTCCGTTAGGATATTCAATTAACGTATTTACGGTTCTACTATGAAAAACCTGTTGACACGCACACTCGCCGGTCTCGTATATATAGCCGCCATCATAGCCTCTCTGGTGTTTGGCGACGTCTATTTCGTATTGCTCTTGTCTATCTTTGCCATAGCAGGTGTGCAGGAATTTGTCAAAGTGATGGTTAATGTGGACCACGCAGACAACCGTATGACCCGTGGATGGGACATGGTGGGAGCTGCCACGATTGTGGTGTTCAACGCCATCCAGGCGTCTGACTGGCATTCGTTGTCGCCTATGCCGGCCGGCATAGTCCTGTCGCCGATACTGCTCTATATAGTGGTGCGCATGGTGGTGCAGCTCTATATCAAGCAGCCTGACCCCATGCATTCGCTGACCACATCTTTGGCCGCGCAGGTATATGTGTCCGTGCCTTTGGCTCTGATGACCTATATGTACTATATCTACAGCCCCATGTTGCTGCTGGCTATGTTCATAATGATATGGCTCAACGATACGGGCGCATATGTGGCCGGATCGTTGTTGGGCCGTCATAAGCTGTTTGAACGTCTGTCTCCTAAAAAGTCATGGGAAGGATTTTTCGGCGGTCTCGTATTCACCGTCGGCGGTGCTCTGGCCATATATTATCTTATGGACGGCTGGCTTTGCGGCATGTCGGTCGCTGCAGCCATAGGGATGGGACTTGTGGTCACTGTGTTCAGCACCTGGGGTGACCTCGTCGAGTCGATGCTGAAACGTTCGGCCGGCGTCAAGGACTCCGGCCACCTGATACCGGGCCACGGAGGCATTCTTGACCGCATAGATTCGCTGTTGCTGGTGGTGCCGGCTCTGCTTTACTACCTTTCGGTGGTCATGTGATTTTTTCAACCAAACCGCAGGTGAACTTGTTGATGTATTGGCTTTTGTATCTGCCTGATTGGCATGACATACACATTATAATATAATGTGTATCCATGATTAATTTGGCACAGAGGCAAAATTTTTACTAATTTTGCCCCGATTTATTATTGAATTTCCATCTCAAACGCTCTTTTGCGGCCTGATTGTGACTTCTGGCACGGCATTCCGTTGAGCATATAATGCAAGCAATGAGCACTACATCTAAAAATCTCATAATCGTCGAATCTCCGGCCAAGGCCAAGACTATAGAGAAGTTTCTCGGCAAGGATTACCAGGTGCTGTCGTCACGCGGACATATCCGTGACCTCAGCAAAAAAGACTTAACTATTGACTCCAAGGGCCGCTTTGAGCCGGAATATGAAGTGCCTGAGGAAAAACTCCCGTTGGTAAAGGAACTGAAAAAAGCCGCCGGACACGCCTCTATGGTGTGGCTTGCGTCTGATGAGGACCGTGAGGGTGAGGCTATCTCATGGCATCTCTACGAGGTGCTCGGACTGAAGCCTGAAAACACACGCCGCATAGTATTCCATGAGATTACCAAGGATGCCATAGTGCATGCTATAGAGAATCCGCGTGACATCGACATCAATCTCGTGGATGCGCAGCAGGCGCGGCGTGTGCTTGACCGCATCGTGGGCTTTGAGCTGTCGCCTATTCTGTGGAAGAAAATCAAACCAGCCCTGTCGGCCGGGCGTGTGCAGTCGGTGGCTGTACGCCTGATAGTGGAGCGAGAAAACGAAATAAAGGCTTTCACCCCCGAGGAATATTACCGTGTCACTGCCGAGATGACAGCTCCGGGTGGAGAGGCGTTGAAACTCGAACTTGCGCGCAGGATACCTTCATATCAGGATGCTCTCGACCTGCTTGACGCTCTCAAGGATGCGGTTTTCACCGTCACCGACATTAATGTCAAACCTGTCAAGAAATCCCCGGCACCGCCGTTCACGACCTCCACGTTGCAGCAGGAAGCATCACGCAAATTGGGCTTCACGGTCAGCCAGACCATGCTTGTGGCGCAGAAACTCTATGAGGCCGGACATATAACTTATATGCGTACCGACTCGCTCAACCTGTCGTCGCTGGCCATCAACACCATATCGCGCGAGATATGTGACACTCTGGGTGAGCGGTATCTCAAGGTGCGCAAATATCACACCCACAGCAAGGGCGCACAGGAGGCCCACGAGGCCATCCGCCCGACTTATATCGACAAGCACTCCATCGACGGCACAGCCCAGGAGAAGAAGCTCTATAATCTCATATGGAAGCGTACCATCGCCTCACAGATGGCCGATGCCGAGCTGGAGCGTACTACTGTCGATGTCATGCCGCAGTCACAGAGCGGCGAGGCTATCAATGCCCGATTCACCACTGACGGCGAGGTCATCAAGTTTGACGGCTTCCTCAAGGTCTACATCGAAGGACGTGATGATGAGGACGGAGACTCCCCAGTGACATTTGGCGACAGCACTCTGCTCCCTCCGCTCAAGTCGGGCGACAGGCTTACTGCCGGCAAGATAATGGCTCAGGAACGCTTCACCCAGCAGCCTCCGCGCTATACCGAGGCCTCCCTGGTCAAGAAGATGGAGGAATTAGGCATCGGACGTCCGTCCACCTATGCGCCTACCATCTCTACCATCCAGGCCCGTGACTATGTGGAGAAAGGGGAGAAGGAGGGAACGCCACGCGATGTGCGTGTCATGACCCTCAAGGGTGGCAAGGTTAAGGAAACCATGCGCCACGAGACTTTCGGGGCTGAGCGCGGCAAGCTGATACCTACCGACATAGGTATCGTGGTCAATGACTTCCTGACCTCTAATTTCCCCAATATCCTTGACTATAACTTCACAGCTGACATAGAGGAGAAATTTGACCATATCGCTGAAGGAAAAACCGAGTGGCACCATGAGATAGCCCGGTTCTACGATGTGTTCCACCCCGAGGTTGAGAAAGCCGAAAACACACGCACCGCCCATAAGGTAGGCGAGCGTATGCTCGGCACTGACCCTGTGTCAGGCAAGCCGGTGTCGGTCAAGGTGGGACGCTACGGACCTGTGGTGCAGATAGGCGATGTCAACAGTGACGAGAAGCCTCGATTCGCCTCATTGCAGGGTGACCAGTCGATATTTGACATTACGCTCGAACAGGCCTTGAAGCTCTTTGAACTTCCGCGTACACTCGGCACCTACGAGGATGCGGAGGTGACTGTGGCTGTCGGACGTTTCGGCCCGTATGTGAAGCACAACGGCAAATTCGTATCCATCCCTGCCGATCTGTCACCTGCGGCAATCACTCTCGACGAAGCTATCGAACTGATAATGTCGAAGCGTGATGCCGAGAGCAAGAAGGTTGTCAAGACATTTGACGATGAGCCTGACCTGCAGATACTCAACGGACGCTACGGGGTGTACATCTCATACAAGAAATCCAATTACAAGATTCCTAAGACCGTCACTGATCCGTCGGCTCTCACTCTGCAGGAGTGCATGGAGATAATAAACAACCAGCCGGTCAAGAAGACCGTGCGTCGCAAGAAGTAATCCAGTAGAAACCCATGGCAAAACTCAACCATAAGCCCGGAGCGCAGCGTAATGCTTTCAAGCCTGACGCGATAGAGTCTTTCAAGGTGGACGAACCCTCCACTTTGCTTACATTTCTGATGGGGGCGATGCCTTCGCGTCCGCGCACGGCTGTCAAGGCTCTCCTCAAGTACGGACAGGTCAAGGTAGGTACAACTCCTACGACCCAATGGGATATGCCTCTGGATAAAGGTGACGAGGTGCATGTCAATTTCACGCGGCCATTCCATGTGTTCCGCAATCCGCGTCTGCGTCTGGTGTATGAGGACGATGACATCCTCGTGGTCAACAAGGGCTACGGTCTGCTATCTGTCAGCACCGACAATATCAAGGAGGGCACGGCGTATTCCATACTGCGCGAATATGTCAAGTGGAGCAACCCGGCCAACAAGATATTTATCGTCCACCGTCTTGACCGCGACACATCCGGACTGATGGTATTTGCCAAGAATGTACAGGCCAAGGATGCGTTGCAGCACAATTGGAACAACATGGTGCTTGAACGCAAGTATCTGGCCGTAGTCGAGGGTATCCCTGAACATGCTTCCGACACAATACGCAGCTATCTGACCGAAAACGTCCGCCATGAGGTGTATTCCACCGATGTCAAGGGCGAAGGCCAGTTGGCTGTCACGCGATACTCTACATTGATGAAGGGCAAAGGCCGCGCCATGCTTGAGGTCGACCTTGACACAGGCCGCAAGAACCAGATTCGTGTCCATATGAAAGAGATGGGTCATCCCATAGTGGGCGACAGGCGTTACGGAGCCGGCCCGAGTCCTATCCACCGTCTGGCCCTGCATGCCCGTACACTCCGCTTCGTCCATCCGGTCACACGTCAGGAGATGGCATTCACTACGCCGATTCCTGCGGCCTTCCTTTCGCTCGTCCGCTGATATTCACGTGGCGTGATGCAGCCGCTGATGCGCTGCGATTTGCCGCGACAGAGATTATTTCTGGAATAGACGGGCCATCGAGCGTTTGTCTTCGCGCTCTTTGATGCTCTGGCGCTTGTCGTATTCTTTCTTGCCTCGGGCTATGCCGATGACTAATTTGGCCAGTCCGCGGTCATTGATGTATAGGCGCAGAGGCACTATGGTGAATCCCGATTCTTTGCCGTTTTTCTCTATGTCGCGTATCTCCTTGCGGTTGAGCAGCAGTTTGCGGTCGCGGCGTGACTCATGGTTGTTGTAGGTGCCGTAGAAATACTCGGCTATATACATGTTTTTGACCCATACCTCTCCGTTGTTGACGTAGCAGAACGTGTCGGCCAGACTCGCTTTGCCGAGACGTATGGACTTGATTTCGGTACCGGTGAGCACTATGCCGGCTGTATAGGTGTCAGATATGGCATAGTCATATGTGGCACGTTTGTTTTTTATGTTGATTTCCTTGAATTTCATTATTGCAGAAGTAAAGATTTGGATAGCAGCCCCAGCAGCATAGGCGGCATAAGGATGCCCAGAAGTGCTGTGGTGACAAACCATCCGACTTTGTCCTTGGCTATGCGCAGATACCGGGCGCCTTTCCACATGATTACGAGCACATACAGGGGCAGAAACCACAGTATGGGTGTGGAGGCCGGGAGCAATAGGCCGAGCAGCAGCACGATGGCAAGCAGGGCGAGCGAATAGAGAGTGAAGGTGCGTGTGCGGTGCTCGTCGATTTCGATTCCTTGCTTGACGAGTGTTTCAAGGGCTACCGACATGACGAACGTGCCCACGAAATAGCATACGAAGAATATCGCATATGTCACTATCACTAACTCTATCACTTTCACGGCATTGAAATATACCGGATGGTAGGCCCACTGGACCAGCCACGAGAGTGACGTTATCCCTATGAACAGATAATATGATGCAGCCGTCGGGTAGCGGCGGCGGTCATCGTCGAGCGAAATGTCCTCCCAGCCGTTACGCGGCGAGAGTATGAGTTGAAGTATACATTTGAGAAAGTGGAGCATATCTGTGCCTATAGGTTGCCACAACAAAGTTAACAAAAATGGCTGACAAATCCCGATAAATTAGTAATTTTGCAGCTGTCCGCGTCCTGATGACCCGGGATGCGGCTCCTGAAAGTATAAAGTATATCCTTATCTCATACATAAGAATTAATCATGCTTCGTAAAATTTTGTCTATATCTGGCCGCCCCGGCCTTTTCCGTCTTGTCAATCAGGGCAAGAACATGCTCATAGTCGAATCTCTCGCCACAGGCAAGCGCACACCTGCCTATGCACGTGACAAAGTGATGTCGCTCGGTGACATCTCCATATACACTAATGATGGCGGCGATACTCCTCTTGCCAAGGTGCTTGAGGCTGTCCGTGTGGCCAATGACGGCAAAGCCATAGACATCAAGGCTATCGGAGGTGAGAAAGAGCTCCGTGAGTATTTCGCTACCATAATGCCTGACTATGACGAAGACCGTGTCTACGGAAGCGACATCCGCAAGCTCTTCCAGTGGTACAACCAGCTCCTTGAAGCCGGCTTTACCTCCTTCGCCGAGGCAGAGGAAGATGCTGCCGCCGAAGCTGCCGAAGCCGCAGAATAATACTAATCTGTAACCAACCCATAGAGAGGCTGCGCCGTGATCAAGTATCCTACGGCGCAGCCTCTCTTTTGTCTGACAGTCAGGAATACACCCATAGTGATATTCCATGGCACAATGCCACTAACTTAAGCAGCCTTTAATGCTTGAATGACGTTGTTATACAGTAGGGACATGCCATGGCATGTCCCTACTACAAGGGGTGCCTAAGTCTGCCATTAGGGATGGTGACGTCCCCGGGAAGGGGGTGACAAAAAAATCCCGTCGCTCTGGGCAGAGGGACGGGACCGGTTTCTCATTTTACAAACTGATGTTTTTATTATCCTGATTATTGAAACGCATTGTGTGCGCTTCTCAGTGTTATATGGTAATTAGAAATAGAAGGTTCGAAAGATTGGTGTTTGTTTGTATTACAAAGGTAGCCAGTTTTTTTGAATCTGCAATATATTGTTGTGTATTTTAACAATTATAAATATCTTTTTAGTGTTTCGGACGCTTAAAGAGCCGTCATATGCTCTCATATCGCTCTAATTTGCTATCTTTGTATCTGATATTTACACGTATTTCATCGATGTCTGACCACATTTTGTTTGTCATACCTGCCCGAGGGGGCAGCAAAGGTATTCCGCATAAAAACATCAAGCTGTTTGGCGGACGGCCATTGATAGCATATTCCCTTGATGCCGCACGCTCTATGGCGGATGATGCGCACATAATCCTCTCTACTGACGACGAGCGGATAGCGGAAGTGGCGCGAGAGCTGGGCTATGAGACGACCTACCGCCGTCCGGCAGAGCTTGCCACAGATACCGCCGGCAGCCGCGAGGTGATATTGGACGCTATGGACTATGCCGATTCCAAGGGCATAGAATACGACAAGGTGGTGCTTCTCCAGCCGACATCGCCGCTGCGCACGGCAGCCGACATCGCCGAGGCTGTCGACGCATATGACTCGCATCCGGGATGTGACATGGCGGTGACTGTCACCGAAGCGGCTTGCAATCCCTACTATGATTGCTTTGAGACGGATGCCGAGGGTCTGCTGCATGTCTCCAAGGGTGACGGCAAGCTGACGCGCCGCCAGGATGCTCCCAAGGCGTGGCAATATAACGGTGCTGTCTATGTGATGCGGCCCGAGTCGGTCAGACGTTATGCTCTCGGGGCCATGCCGCGACGTATAGCTGTGGAGATGCCGCGGTCACGTTCGGTAGACCTTGACACTCCGCTTGACTGGACGATAGCCGAGATGATATACAACAATACTCAAAACGAACCGGCAGATGAAAAGCAACATAATTAATAGCAACGCCACGCTGCTTGATGCCCTCAGGGCTATAAATGATTTATCAGGGCAGCTGATGACGCTGATTGTCACCGACGCTGACTCTCGTATGGTCGGCACTCTGACCGATGGCGATATCAGGCGCGCACTCCTCAGCGGCATCGGCCTTGATGAACCTGTGGCCTCGGCCATGCGGCGTGATTTCCATTCGCTTGATGCCGACAATATAGATGTCGCCGCTCTCGCGTCATATCGCCGCAAGGGCATACGCATGATTCCTGTGCTTGATACTGACGGACGTGTGGCGCGTGTGCTTGACACGTCCCGGCAGTCAACGCTGCTGCCTGTGCGTGCCATAGTGATGGCCGGTGGACGCGGCGAACGTCTACGCCCGATGACTCTCACCACTCCGAAACCGCTCCTTAAGGTAGGTGACAAGGCCATCATAGACTATAACATCGCCATGCTGGCGGCGGCCGGCATCACGGACATAACCGTGACCACACACTATCTTGCCGAGCAGATTGAAGAGCATTTTGCCGGTGAGGTCTGCAGCGTGAAGGTCAGGTGCGTGAGGGAAGTTTCGCCGCTCGGCACCATCGGGGCTGTTTCTTTGGCCGATATTCCGGAGACCGGGACCACTCTCGTAATGAACAGCGACCTGCTGACGTCTCTGTCGCTTGAGGAGATGTGGCTCCACCATCGCGCCACCGGGGCGATGCTGACCGTTGCGGCCATACCTTACACCATTTCTGTGCCGTATGCGATACTTGACACTGACGGCTGCATGGTGAAATCATTTGTAGAGAAACCATCCTACACCCATCATGCCAACGCCGGCATATATATGATTGACAACGCTCTGCTGCGCCAGGTGCGCTCTGATGTGCGCACCGATGCCACCGATTTGATCGACAGCGCGTTGGCCCAGGGCATGCCGGTGTCGTTTTTCCCCATCAACGGCACGTGGATCGATATAGGTGCTCCTAATGACTATGCACGGGCCCAGGAGCTGATGCGTTACCATGACGGAAACAAATCGGGCGTGTGACTGTTAAAATCTATAGTTCCCTACTCACAACACTCTAATAATATTCCATGGCTGATACCAATTTCATAGACTATGTAAAGATAATGTGCCGTTCGGGCAAGGGCGGTGCCGGCTCGCGTCATTTCTACAGGGCCAAATATGTGCCCAAAGGCGGACCTGACGGCGGCGACGGCGGCCGTGGCGGCCATATCATACTCAAAGGCAACCGCAATATGTGGACGCTGCTCCCCCTCAAATTCCGCCGGCATATATTCGCCGGCAACGGACAGAGCGGTACCGGCGGACGCAGCTTCGGCAAGGACGGCGCGGATGTCGTGGTGGAAGTCCCCTGCGGCACTGTGGTCTTTGATGCGGAGACAGGCGATTATCTGTGTGAAGTCACTGACGACGGCGAGGAGGTGAAGCTCCTCAAAGGAGGCCGTGGCGGATTGGGCAACTGGCACTTCAAGAGCGCCACTAACCGCACTCCGCGTTATGCGCAGCCTGGCGAACCGGCCATAGAGAAGACCATCATTCTGGAACTGAAACTGCTTGCCGATGTGGGTCTCGTGGGTTTCCCCAATGCCGGCAAGTCCACGCTGCTGTCGGCGGTGTCGGCGGCGCGCCCCAAGATAGCCGATTATCCTTTCACCACCATGGAGCCGCAACTCGGCATCGTGGAGTACCGCGGCAACCGCTCGTTTGTGATGGCCGATATTCCCGGCATCATAGAGGGTGCTGCCGAAGGCAAGGGGCTCGGACTCCGTTTCCTCCGTCACATAGAGCGCAATGCTGTGTTGTTGTTTATGATACCTGCCGATGCCATAGACATAAAAGCCGAGTATGAAGTGCTGATAGGGGAGCTGCACAAATTCAATCCCGAACTGGTCGACAAGCCGCGTGTGCTCGCCATATCCAAGAGCGATATGCTCGATGAGGAGCTTATGGAGGCCATGGAGGCCGAGTTGCCCCAGGACGTCCCCCATCAGTTCATATCGGCTGTGACAGGATTCGGACTAACCGAACTGAAGGACAAGCTATGGTCGGCCATAACCGACGAGCGTAATCAGATTTCCACCGCCGATATTATCCACCGTCCGCTTGACAAGCACCACCGCGTGCGTGAGGAGGATGAATTCATCTTCGAGCAAGCACCCCTGCTCCCCTCTGACGACGAGGATTACGACGAGGATTTTGACGATGACGATTATGAGGAAATCGACGAGTTCGATTATCCTACGGATGATATCAAGCTGTAAATTCTTATAAATCTTATAAGTCGTATAATTCTTATAAGACTTTATACGAGTTATAAGACTTATCCCATCAAATTAGCGCGACTCGGGCCGCTGCTGGAGATTCAGCAGCGGCCCGAGTCGTATTTGTGTGTGTTTTAGTGGAGGGCTTCGATGATGGCTTGTGTGCCGAGGGATATGCCGTCGGCATCTTTGCCACCGGCCTGGGCAAAGCCGGGCTGGCCGCCGCCTCCGCCCTTGATGGCTTTGGCAGCTTCGCGTACTATCTTGCCGGCATTGAGGTCATGTGACTTGACGAGGTCTTCGGTAATCATCAGAGTGAGGAGCGGCTTGCCTGTGGTGTCAACGGTAGCTCCGATAAACACGGTATTTTCGGGCGATGCTGCTCTGACCCCGAATGCGACATTTTTGACGGCATCAGGCATGCGTATTCCTGTCAGATGTGCTATCTTGATGCCGTTGACGGTCTTGGCGTCTTCAAGCACTTTCTTGGTCAGCATGGCTACGCGCTCGTTGAAGTAGTCTTCGACCTGTTTTTTGAGTCCGGCGTTCTCATCTATTGACTTGCGCAGGGCTGTCAGGATGTCGGGGGCATTATTAAACATGGCTGCTATGGCGTGGAGGGTGTCACCCATCTCATCCATTGCATCCTCCACACGGGCGCCTGTGATGGCCTCGATGCGTCGGATGCCGGCGGCGATGCTGCTTTCGCTGATGATGCGTATCATGCCTATGTTGCCGGTGTTGTCGACGTGTGTGCCGCCGCAAAGCTCCACGGAGTCGCCGTATTTTATCACGCGGACTTCATCGCCGTATTTTTCGCCGAAGAGGGCCATGGCACCCATGGCGCGTGCATCGGCTATAGGCATGTTGCGGCGTTCGTCACGTGAGATGGCCTTGCGGACTGCGGCGTTGGCCAGATGTTCTACCTTGCGGAGCTCCTCAGGTGTCACTTTCTGGAAGTGCGAGAAGTCGAAGCGCAGGATGTCGGGCGATACATATGAGCCTTTCTGCTCCACATGTTCGCCGAGCACCTGACGCAGCGCGTGGTGGAGCAGGTGTGTGGCTGTATGGTTGGCCGATGTGGCCTGACGGGCGTTCTCGTCGATGGCTGCCTCAAATGTGGCAGTCACGTCGGCAGGGAGCTTTTTGGTCAGGTGCACGCCGATGCCGTTTTCGCGTTTGGTGTCGTAGATTTCTATGGTCTCGTCGCCGGCGGTAAGTGTTCCGCGGTCACCTGTCTGACCACCCATTTCAGCATAGAACGGGGTCATTGACAGTATCAGCTGATAGTATTCCTTGCCTTTCTGCTTGACCTTGCGGTAGCGGAGTATGTGGGTCGGACAGCTTGTCACGTCATATCCTACAAATTCAGGCTCGCCATCGCGTACTGTCACCCAGTCGCCGGTCTCCATGGCAGCGGCGTTGCGGGCGCGTTCCTTCTGCTGCTGCATCTCCGCATCAAATCCGGCATGGTCGAGTGTCATGCCGTTTTCTTTGAGTATCAGCTCCGTAAGGTCGAGAGGGAATCCGTATGTATCGTAGAGCACGAAGGCTTCGTGGCCCGAAATCTCGGTTTTGCCCTGAGCTTTGGCTGCGGCGATGGCATTGTCGAGCAGACGGATACCGTTTTCAAGTGTGCGAAGGAATGAATCTTCCTCCTCCTTGATTACTCGCATGATCAGCTCGCGTTGTGCCGGCAGCTCGGGATAAGCCTCGCCCATGCTCTCGATGAGGGTGTCGACGAGCTTGTAGATGAATGCTTGCTTCTGGCCGAGGAATGTATAGGCGTAGCGGACGGCGCGACGGAGTATACGGCGGATCACATATCCGGCCTTGGCGTTGCTCGGGAGCTGAGAGTCGGCTATCGAGAATGCTATGGTGCGCACGTGGTCGGCTATGACGCGCATTGCGATGTCTACCTTCTTGTCATCGCCATATTTGAGCCCTGTGAGGCTTGAAATCTTGTTGATGAGCGGTGTGAACACATCGGTGTCGTAGTTGCTCTGTTTGCCCTGGAGAGCCATGCAGAGACGTTCGAAACCCATGCCGGTGTCTATCACCTTGGCTGGCAGCGGCTCGAGGGAGCCGTCGGCCTTGCGGTTGTACTGCATGAACACGAGGTTCCATATCTCTATCACCTGCGGATGGTCATGGTTGACGAGGTCGCGTCCGGGTATCTTGGCCCGCTCTTCGTCGGAGCGGAGGTCGATGTGGATTTCACTGCACGGACCGCAGGGACCTGTATCGCCCATCTCCCAAAAGTTGTCATGCTTGTTGCCGTTGATTATATGGTCGGCCGGCAGATGCTTCTCCCAGTATCCGGCAGCTTCGTCATCGCGGCTGAGGCCTTCTTCGGGTGAACCTTCGAATACAGTGGCATACAGACGCTTGGGGTCGAGATGGAGCACATCCACGAGGTATTCCCAGGCCCAGTCAATGGCTTCCTTCTTGAAGTAGTCGCCAAACGACCAGTTGCCGAGCATCTCAAACATGGTGTGGTGGTAGGTGTCCATGCCTACCTCCTCGAGGTCATTGTGCTTGCCGCTCACGCGCAGACATTTCTGCGAATCGGCGACACGACGCTCTTTGGCGGCCTTGTTGCCGAGTATGATGTCCTTAAACTGGTTCATACCGGCGTTGGTAAACATCAGCGTGGGGTCATCTTTGATGACCATGGGTGCTGAAGGCACGATTTTGTGGCCTTTGCTGCTGAAAAAGTCTTTGAATGATTCGCGTATCTCCTTGGCTGTGAGCATATCGTGATGTATAAATATAGTTGATGTTATGCGAGCGCGGCCGGCTGTGACATCAGGCTGCCGTGTCGTGTTTTTTGCGACTGCAAATTTACGTTTTTCGCCTCATAATCGCAAATTTAGATAGTTACGCATTGAGTGGTTAACTTATCATATTCAAATGTTTAAAACTGTTGCCGCACAAACATTTTCATAGGCGGTATGTTTATTTTATGTGACCCTGCTATATGCCGGGCGCTAATCCTACAAATAATCCAAATTTCAAATAAATCAGATTATGAGCGAATTTACAGACCTTATCGGCCAGTCAAAACCTACTTTGGTCGACTTTTATGCCACTTGGTGCGGCCCCTGCAAGATGCAGGCACCTATACTTGAGCAGGTCAAGAATGCAGTTGGCGACAAAGCCAATGTCGTGAAGATAGATGTGGACAAGAATCCGGAGCTGGCACGCCAGTATCGCGTCCAGTCGATTCCTACCCTCATCGCCTTTCGTGATGGTGAGCCCGCATGGCGAGGCATGGGACTGCATCAGGCTGACCAGCTGATAGCCAAAATCAATGAACTGCTCGATGTAAAGAGCGAAGATGTGGATCATTGACCGATTTCATTAATCAGAAAACTTTAAATTTATGTCAGACACTAAAAGCACACTTACCGCAGCTCTCAACGGGGCAAAGCCTGTCCTGGTAGAGTTTTATGCCGATTGGTGCCCTCATTGCCACCGCATGATGCCTATCGTGGAAGAACTGAAGCAGATGGTAGGGCATAAGGCAGATATCATACAGATAGAAGGAGACAACAATCCCGAACTTATGGACGAGTACCATGTCAATTCATATCCTACATGGCTGCTCTTCAAGGATGGTCAGGAAGTGTGGCGTGACGGAGGGGAGAAACCTCTCAGCGAGCTGCGCGACATGATTGACAGATTTATATGATCATACGAGATTTAGAGGGTGTTTAATAACAAAAGTTAAATCCTGAGCTGCGGATTTTGAGATG
>ERZ1027217.117-NODE-117-length-45211-cov-12.470303_pt1 | contig 45211 bp, 34 predicted proteins | sample MGYA00519268_ERZ1027217 | MGnify/ENA primary metagenome ERZ1027217 (study PRJEB26926, sample SAMN06164537) | human gut metagenome | biome: ENVO:00009003; feature: ENVO:2100002; material: ENVO:00002003 | host: Homo sapiens | place: USA | collected 2012 ...
TCCATCTCAAAATCCGCAGCTCAGGATTTAACTTTTGTTATTAAACACCCTCTAAGAGATGAAGGTATCAATCGCCCCGGCCATCGCATCAGCCTGTCCCGGCTACAGAATGCTGTTGCTGACCGCCGATGTGGTCAACGGCCCGACACCCCGGGAGCTTACCGCAGCCATCGACCGCTACGGCGAATCCGTCATATCCCTGTTTGAGATGCCCGACATAGCGCGTCGTCCGGGCATCGCTGCCACACGCGCCATCTACAAAGCCCTCGGCAAAGAGCCAAACCGCTACCGCCCGAGCCAGGAACAGATGATGCGTCGGTTTCTCAAAGGCCAGGGGCTCTACACAGTCAGCGCACTCGTGGACACCGGCAATCTGCTGTCGCTCATGTCGGGTTACTCCGTCGGGGTGTTTGACGCCGACAAGATAGTCGGCGACACCCTGCGCATCGATGTCGGACGCGCCGGAGAGCCATATGAAGGCATAGGCCGCGGCCCGGTCAACATCGAGGGGCTGCCCGTAGTGTGTGATGCCGACGGTCCCATAGGCTCCCCCACCACCGACAACGAGCGCACCAAAACCTCGCCCGACACCTCGCGCATCGCGGTCACTATCCACGCCTTCGGACCCGATATGCCCATCGACGCCACCGCCGACCTCGCCCGTCACCTGCTCACGCTCTACTGCCAGGCCGACAATATCACGCTCTCCGTCCACACCCCTTAATCCTATACCTGTATGTATCAGGGATACCGGCTGACTCCACGCGGAGCATATCCAGTCATAATATTTTGAAAAATCCACAAAAATTAGCTAAATTTGTGGACGAATTGAACCCATGAAGAAGTAAAAATCAATTAAATAATTAATTTTCCAACCAAACTATTATGTGGTTAACATGTTCATCCATAGGACGTAAGCTCGTTATGGCCATCACTGGCGCGTGCCTCATCCTATTTGTTACCTTTCACGCTGTAATGAATGGCGTGGCTCTGTTTTGGCCTGCTGCCTACAATGTAGTATGCGAGTTTCTCGGAGCCAACTGGTATGCACTCGTTGCTTCCATGGGTCTCGGACTGCTGATGCTCCTCCACATCATCTATGCATGCTGGCTGACCATCCAAAACCGTAAGGCCCGCGGCAACGACCGCTACGCCGTAGTACGCAAGCCCGCACAGGTAGAATGGGCATCACAAAACATGCTCGTGCTCGGTATCGTCATCCTGGCATTTGCCGTAGTGCACCTGATCCAGTTCTGGGCCAAGATGCAGCTTGCCGAAATCTTCCACTCGCCCTACATGCACGAAGGCGTAGCCGTACCTCCCCAGGCCGGCACACTCTTCCTGCAGATTGCATTCAGCCAGCCCTGGACTCTCATCGTCTATGTGATCGGCTTCATCGCCCTGTGGTTCCACATGACCCACGGTTTCTGGTCAATGTTCCAGAGCGCAGGATGGAACAACGACACCTGGCTCCCCCGTCTCAAATGTATCGGTAACTGGTGGACCACCATCGTCGTAGGTCTTTTCCTTGCCGAAGCCATCGTGTTCACCGTACAGGCTCACCGCGGTCTCTACACATCTGACCCCGTCCTCATCGAGCAGTATCAGGAATTTGCCTGCGAGGATGACCAGAACGGAGGTCCGGTAAACGGCGTTGAAGATGCGCCCGAAGCAGACTACAACGTGATTATCGTTGAGTAACGACCCAGCTTGCAGTTATCTGCCAACGCCACTTTCACTCATACTAATCTCCCCAACGATTAAACCTACAACATCACAATGGCTGATATAAAAAACCTCGAGGGCATGATCGACTCGACTCCTATCATGAAGGACTATGCCGACATCGAATCTGCCAAACTCCCACAATACCAGATAGACAGCAAGATTCCCGAAGGCCCCGTAGCCGAGAAGTGGAAAAACTATAAAGCACACCAGAAGCTCGTCAACCCCGCCAACAAGCGTAACCTTGACATCATCGTCGTAGGTACAGGTCTGGCCGGCGCATCGGCAGCATCTTCGCTCGGCGAACTCGGTTTCAACGTCTACAACTTCTGCATCCAGGACAGCCCCCGTCGCGCTCACTCTATCGCTGCACAGGGCGGTATCAACGCTGCCAAGGACTACCAGAACGACGGTGACTCAGTGTACCGCCTCTTCTACGACACTGTCAAGGGCGGCGACTTCCGCTCCCGTGAGGCCAACGTGTACCGTCTGGCCGAGGTGTCAAACAATATCATCGACCAGTGCGTGGCACAGGGTGTACCTTTCGCACGCGAATACGGCGGTCTGCTTGCCAACCGCTCATTCGGCGGCGCACAGGTATCACGTACCTTCTATGCCAAGGGCCAGACAGGCCAGCAGCTCCTGCTCGGTGCTTACGCATCGCTCAACCGCCAGATCAAGAAAGGCACCGTGCGCTCTTACAACCGCCGCGAGATGCTTGACATAGTAATCATCGACGGCCGCGCCCGCGGTGTCATCATGCGCAACCTCATCACCGGCGAAATCGAACGCTACGCAGCCCACGCTGTGGTACTCGCCACTGGCGGTTACGGACGTGCATTCTTCCTGTCGACCAACGCCATGGGTTGCAACGGTTCTGCTGCCGTACAGGCCTTCAAGAAAGGCGCATATCTGAGCAACCTCGCTTTCACACAGATCCACCCCACCTGTATCCCCGTACACGGCGAAGACCAGTCAAAGCTCACCCTCATGAGCGAGTCGCTCCGTAACGACGGCCGCATCTGGGTACCCAAGAAAAAGGAAGATGCCGAAGCCATCCGCGCCGGCAAGAAGCGTCCGACCGACATCCCCGACGAGGACCGCGACTTCTATCTCGAACGCCGCTATCCGGCATTCGGTAACCTCTGCCCCCGTGACATCGCCAGCCGTGCCGCCAAGGAACGCTGCGACGCCGGCTACGGTGTAGGCACAGGCAACGCCGTATATCTCGACTTCAAATACGCTATAGACCGTCTCGGCAAAGACGTCGTGGCCGACCGCTACGGCAACCTCTTTGACATGTATCAGATGATTTCTGATGACAACCCCTACGAGACTCCTATGATGATATTCCCTGCAAGCCACTACACCATGGGCGGCATATGGGTAGACTACGAACTCCAGACATCTATCAAGGGCCTCTTCGCCATCGGCGAGTGCAACTTCAGCGACCACGGTGCCAACCGTCTCGGTGCATCGGCGCTCATGCAGGGTCTTGCCGACGGATATTTCGTGCTCCCCTACACCATGCAGAATTATCTCAGCGACCAGATCAAGGTGCCCCACTTCAAGACCACAGCTCCCGAATTTGACGCTGCCGAGAAGGGCGTGCGTGACCGCATCGCCAAACTGATGGCTATCAAGGGTACAAAGAGCCCCGACCAGATCCACAAGCGTCTCGGCCACGTAATGTGGGACCTCGTAGGCATGGGCCGTAACCTCCAGGGTCTTGTAAAGGCCGTTGACGAAATCGAAAAGGTTAAGAAAGAGTTCTACTCTGACCTCCGCATCGTCGGAAGCGCCGATGACCTCAACACCGAGCTTGAAAAGGCTCTGCGCCTCGAGGACTTCCTCGTAATCGCCAAGATGATGGCTATCGACGCCCTCCACCGCAACGAATCTTGCGGCGCACACTTCCGCGAGGAATACCAGACAGCCGACGGCGAGGCCGCCCGTAACGACCAGGACTACATGTATGTCAGCTGCTGGAAGTACACCGGCGACAACGAAAAGCCCATCCTCCTCAAGGAGCCCCTCAAGTATGAAGCTATCCAGGTACAGACACGTAACTACAAGTCTTAACCGGTAACCAACTTTCTTCAACCCCCTTATCAAGAGATTTATCCCGTCATGGAAAATTCAATAAGCGTAAACTTGAAAATATGGCGTCAGCGCAGTCCCAAAGAAAAGGGCGCGTTCGTCACCTACCATCTTGACAACGTATCTACCGGCTCCAGCTTCCTTGAGATGCTCGATATGCTCAACCAGCAGCTTGTCGACAAAGGCGAAGAACCCGTAGTATTTGACAATGACTGCCGCGAGGGCATCTGCGGCATGTGTTCGCTCTACATCAACGGACACCCCCACGGACCCGTACAGGGCATCACGACTTGCCAGCTCCACATGCGCAAGTTCAAGGATGGCGACACCATCACCATCGAGCCTTGGCGTTCGGCTGCATTCCCCGTAATCCGCGACCTCATGGTAAACCGCAATGCGTTTGACCAGATCCAGCAGGCCGGAGGTTACGTGTCATTTAACTGCGGCGGCGCTCCCGATGCCAACAACATCCCCGTCAGCAAGGAAATCGCCGACATGGCCATGGACTCAGCCACCTGTATCGGCTGCGGTGCATGTGTCGCTGCTTGTAAAAACGGCTCTGCGATGCTCTTCGTGGGTGCCAAGGTCAGCCAGTTCGCACTGCTGCCCCAGGGCCATCCCGAACGCGCACGACGCGCACGCGCCATGGTGCGCAAGATGGACGAGCTCGGTTTCGGCAACTGCACCAACACCGGCGCATGTGCTGCCGAGTGCCCCAAGAACGTGCCTCTGAGCAACATCGCCCGTCTCAACCGCGAGTTTGAGAAAGCCAAATTTGCTGATTGATACCCTCCGTCAGGCGCAGCCCTCCCGGCCTCCGTCGACGCGACCATAACCCTCATAAACAGGCCGTGACCCCTCAGGTCACGGCCTGTTTCGTATTCATGCACTCTCATCGTAGCACAATGTCTCTAACTTAAGGAATACACTCATCGTAGTAGGGACATGCCATGGCATGTCTGCTTACGAAGCGCCCCTCTTTAGCATATCTTGAGGCGACATGCCATGGCATGTCCCTACTACATAGGAACGCCAGTCAAGAATCAACAACTTCTTAAGTTAGTGACATTACATCGTAGCAGACATGTCATAGCACAATGTCTCTAGCTGAAGAAGTCCCGAAGGGACGGATACATGGTAGCACATCCCTGACAGTCAACGATTCTACCATAAGCCCATCCCTTCGGGACTTCTTAATGGCTTGTCGCCTGAAGCCATACTTATGAGGGGTGTTGCGTTAGCAGGAGGCGTTGCAAAACCGTCAAATTGTAGGGCTGCACCCCAGTGCAGCCGATATACATAGCTGATTGTCAGCATGTTGTCGGATGAACCAAGGTGCATCTCTACAAGTTTGAGAGGCCGAATACAAGTTTTGCCACACCTCCCGATATACAATCAACTTAATATATGCACTCATCATAGTAGATAAATGCCATGTTACAATGTCACCAACGTAAGCAACCGTTAATGTCTAATAGCGTTCCTATGCAGTTAACGCTTAAATAGCGTTCCTATGCAGTAGGGACATGCCATGGCATGTCGCCTAAAGCCATGCTAATGAGAGCGTTGCGTTAGCAGACATGCCATGGCATGTCCCTACTACGATGTGGGTATTCCTTAAGTTTGTGACATTGTAACATGGCATTTATCTACTATGATGAGTGCATACATTAAGTTAATAGTGCCGGGGGCATCCCTATAGTTCTTCGGGATATTTCGGGTTGGCAACATCCTACTGAGACACCGAAACCGAAAGGGGGGGGGAAACGGCTTATCGCGCATCAGGATTAGCTTGGCCGGAGAGCATTTAGATTGGGAAAAGTCCCGTTTTAGATTTCAGAGCGCAATAATAGCTGATAATCAAGCATTTACATACCCCTTATTTAGACAATTTATATGGCCGTTGAGTAGGCAAAACCGCTATCGGCGATGTAAGTTTGCAGTGTGAAAAACCACTAAAACTTCTACACAATGAGACACTCAAAATTCATCGTGCCACTGATGGCATCACTCATGCTGCTCCCGGTTACAGGCTGCAAGCGACCCGGCTCCAAAAGCAATATCCGGCATGCAATGCGCGAATATGTCCAGCCCACCCTCCGTCAGGGAGACACCTATGATTTCATAGGGCTTTCAAACCACCGCGACACCATGTATCTGGGATTCAGCCGTCCGTGCGTCTGGGTCATCTACACCGTCACCGACGGCGAGACCGGCAAGAAGCAACGCCGCTATGACGATGTGATATTCTCCAACGACTACCAGGTGGTGCTCAATGCCAGCCCTCTTGATTTCGACCCTATAGAATATGCCGAGGACATGGTGCGCGAATCCATCTCCAATGCCCTCAACGAACTCAAAACCCGAAAATGACCGCCGACATGAAAACCATCCTATCACTTATCCTATCCATTACCGCCGCCGCCACGACTGCCTTTGCGGCACAGACTGTAACCGGCACCGTCATAGATGCCGAAAGCAAGACGCCGCTTGATTTCGTCAATGTGGTGCTCATGGATGCCGACTCGGCTTTCGTGACCGGAACGGTAACCGATGCCGAGGGGGCGTTTACACTGCCTGAGCCATCTGAGGCTGCATCCTTAGTCAGGTTCTCATCAGTAGGGTACGAAAACCTCACCATGCCGATGGATGGCAGCGGCAGCCTCGGCACTGTAGCGATGACACCGTCAGCCATCAGACTCGGCGAGGTGACCGTCAGGTCCGACCGCCCCGTGACATCAATCAGGGACAATGCCCTCGTCACCAACATAGAGGGAAGCCAGCTGGCTCATGCCGGCACGGCCAACGATGTGCTCGCCCAGATACCTATGGTGCTGGGTCGTGACGGCAATTTTGAGGTCTTCGGCAAAGGGGTACCGGCCGTGTATATCAACGGACGCAAGGTAGAGGACACATCCGAACTGTCACAACTCAACTCCGCCGACATAAAATCTGTGGAAGTCATCACCAATCCCGGAGCAAAATATGATGCGTCGGTCAAATCGGTGATACGCATACGTACACGCCGCCGACAGGGCGACGGCCTCAGCGGAACACTGCGGGTACAGCTCGGTTTCCGTCCTGACTTCGTGGCCATCAGCCAGGCCAACCTCAAGTACCGCACCGGCGGATGGGAGATATTCGGCAATTTCGGCTACTCCAACGGCCTCTACCGCAACGACAAGCTCAACGAGATGATTACACGCGGCTCCACCGTTTGGGATCAGAGCATCACAACAAGGGGACGCTCGCGCATCAATGACCTGTTCGGCAAACTCGGACTGTCGTATATGATAAGTGACCGCCATTCACTCGGAGCATACTACTCCAACGGCTACAGCCACTCCAACACCGATTTCAGCTATTTCACCGACATGAAGGCCGACGGCAAGCACTACGACGACATCACTACCGACGGCCACGGCCATGGCAGCAGTGTGCCCAAGCACCATGTCAATGCCTATTACAACGGCGAGGCCGGAAAACTCGCCATAGATTTCAATGCCGACTACATATGGCGCAAAAAGCGCGAAGAAACCGCAAACGATGAAATCAGCGACAATTTTGACAATGCCGCCATATCCACGACCGGCATCACCCGAAGCCGCATGTTCGCCGAGAAACTTGTGCTCGGTTATCCGCTGTGGAAGGGACGCATAGAAGCCGGCGAAGAATACACATCCTCACGCTTTGACAACGACTACTCCACCGACGCCCCCGGCGTAGGCAACGCCACAGCAAGGGTCGACGAAAAGAATATCGCCGGTTTCTTCTCAATAATGCAGGCGATAGGACGGTTTCAGATAGCCGCAGGGCTGAGATACGAGCATGTCAGATTTGACTATCGCGAAAACGGACAGCTCCGCACCCAGCAGTCAAGAAGGTATGACAATCTGTTTCCATCGGTCGACATCGCCACAAAAATCAAGCAGGTGCAGCTGTCGCTGAGCTACTCCCACAAGACGCAACGCCCCTCGTATGCCTTGCTTGACGGCACAGTCGACTACATCAACCGGTTCACCCTTGAGAGCGGCAATCCGTATCTGCGGACTGAGAAGATACATTCGGTGGAGCTGACGGGAGCATGGCGCATGCTGTTCGGTCAACTCTCCTACTCCTACAAGCAGGACCCGGTACTCATCACCTCGCACCCCTATGGCGATGACGGCGAAGTCAAGCTGCTTACCAAAAGCAATTTCCCACACATCCACACCCTCAACGCATTTGTGGGAGCACAGTTTGCCGTGGGTATATGGCAGCCCAAAGTCAACCTCGGCATCCTCAAACAATGGCTGACCATAGATTATGCCGGCAGTCGCAAAAGCCTCTCCAACCCCGTAGGACTGGTGCAGTGGCAAAATGCCATCCATCTCCCCGGCGACGTATGGCTCAATATAGACATGCAGTGGATGAGCCGCGGCAATCAGGAGAACACGGCGATGAAATCCGCGTCATATCTCAACGCCAAGGTCTATAAGGCATTCTGCAAAAACCGATTCAGCGTGTCGGTGGAAGCAAACGACATATTCAACAAGAGCGGCCGCGATTTCACCTTATACAACCGCGACGTCACCATCATCCAAACCAGCATAGCCAACAACCGGGCATTCATGCTCACCCTGCAATACAACTTCAACACCACCCGTGACCGCTACAAGGGACGCGGAGCCGGTACCAACGAGCTAAACCGCCTCTGACCGCTATTAGAGGGTGTTGCAAAACCCTGTGCCTCGGCAGACTCCTGTCGGCGGCTCAGGGTTTGTGCCTGAATTTGGAGATGAGATACGGCAGGGCTACATAGAGATGGACTATGGCCGAGGCAGATATAATCAGACCGAGCCAGTAGTGCCACAGGCCTAAATGCGGAATCTTGACAGGCGACACCAGCTTCACCAGTCCTGTGGCAAACGTGGCGATGAACGCAACGAGCAGAATCCATGTGACACCGCAAAACCATCGGTGACGCGCAGCCATGGCTATCAGATAGCGGAAGTACACCGAAGCGTGGTATGCCACACAGGCCGTCATAAGGAATCCGCAATAGTAATGGATAGCCTTAAGCAGCGGCCTCGGCTCGATGATGATGCCGTGTTTCTTAAGATGGAGCATCACTCCGGTCACAAGAACCACTATAAAAGTCACGGAAAGGATGGAGTCAACCGTCATTTTAAATTTTCTATCATTAGCCATATCTGTATTGTATATATATATATATATATATGTATAACGTAAAACAGCACTGATTTAATGCAACGACAGCTCCACAGACCTACGAAATAAGCTGCGAGATGAAATCGCCGTCGGGCGGCGTGGCGAGTTTGCGGCGTATCGTGGACTTGCGAGTATAGATGGTGGCCGATGACTGCTCGGTCAGAACGCCGATCTCTTTAGTTGAAAAGCCGGCACGCATAAGCATTATGATTTGCAGCTCCTTGGGGTGGAACGTGTCGGGGTAACGGCTGACTACCTTGGTGTAGAAACCGTCGTACAGCTCGTCAACCATCGCGTAGAAGCTCTGCCAGTCGACCAATCCGCCCTTGGCGTCAGGCACCTCGCTGGCACCGATGGTTGAAATCTTGCGCAGTGTGTCCTGGTTTTGCGAGGTGGGCGACGCGGCAAACGTCTTGAGTATGCCGAGCTGCTGCAACACGAGCTTCTTGAGCATCGCGCTCTTGTCTTCCGCACTGTTTCCCCTGACCGAATCGAGCATGGCATTGAGAGCCTCAATGCGCTCCTCGGCCTCCACCAATCGGCGGCGGCGGCGGCGCAACAGATAGGATGCCACGGCCACAATCACCAGCAACGCGGTAGAGATGGCAAGGACTACAATCCACAGACGCTGCTTGTCGACAGCGAGCTGCATCTTGCGCGACGCCTCGACATCAAGCTGGGCTATGGCTGACCGCTTGGTGTGCTGAGCCAGCGCGACATTCTCCACAAGGCGGTTGTTGGGTGTACCGTACAGGTGGCCGCTCTCGCGGAAAGCGATGGCCTTCTTCATAAACCACATATAGTCGTCGAGACCAGTGTAGTCATCGCTGTGGATGTGCATGGAGTCGATTTCAGAGATGTAACGCTTGGCCGTGGCAAGATTTCCGGTGTTGGCATGGAATTTCGCCAACGACACCATGTAGCCTACGCGCTCACCGGCAGGTATGTCAGGATTACGGCGCAATATATCGTCAAGGATGGCTAACGCCTGTCGCGAACGCCCTGACTCGTCAAGCACCTCGGCATAGTCGGCCATCACCTCCCTCCATGCCGGAGAATCCTGCTCAGGACAATAGTCACTTGCCAGTATCTCTTCAAACTGTGCTATGGATTCGTCGTTTCTTCCGGCATAGAAATATATGCCGGCCTTGAAATAGGAGCTGCGTAGGCGCACCTCCTTGAAATTGGTGTGATAGATGAGCCAGTCGGCATCAGCCAAAGCCTGAGCGAACCTGCCCGAGCGCATGGACTGCGACATGCGGAGCTGGCGTATCTCATACTGCATATCCACGAGGCTGTCAGGGATAGCCGCGATGACCGAGTCAAGCACAGCGAAAGCCTCATCCTGACGGTCACGGCTGTAGAGATGGGATATGAGCAGACGGTTGGTCCTGATCCACGAGATGGTATCGCAATGCGCCCTGTAGTATTCCACCGCCTCAGGCAGCAGCGTGTCAGACACGAGGCTGCGGTTTGTGCCGAAATCCGCCCATGCTTTGGTCAGGATATACTGTGCACGTTGATGCTCCGTGTCGAGGTCGGCATAGTCGATGCCGTCAAGCAGTATGTGCGCACTGTCGGGACGCTGGGCCACGACCCCGGCTGCAATGTCAAGACGCTCCGATGCGCTGCGTCCACAGGCGCAGAGGATGACCGGAAGGATTAAGGAGAGGAGGGAAAATGCTTTCATTTGGGTGGATTCTTGCGTATGGCGGCGGCGAGGCGTCCGGGGGTAAGGTCGGCGGAATAGGTGTCAAAGGGCAGACGCAGCGAGCAACCCTGGGCATAGCGCGAACAGCCATAGGCGGTGCGGCCTTTGAGTATGTGGCCCTCGCCACAGAGGGGACACTTAATGTCCTCGAGCTTTCTCACTCTCGGAGCCGACGGTTTGCGTGGCTTAGCGGCCTTATCTGACGAGGTGGCTTTAGGCTCGTCCGCTTTGTCGGGAACGGTGGCTATGGTGCGTCCGGAGTTGTCCGACAGCACGTTGATGACCGTCTGGTTTACCATCTGCTTCAGTTCGTCGATGAAATCAGCCGGGGCATAGTCGCCGCGCTCTATGCGGCGCAGTTTGCTCTCCCACAGGCCTGTCAGCTTCGCGCTCTTGAGCAGAGGCTCGTTGATGGTGGCTATCAGGTCTATGCCGGCCTGTGAGGGGAGTATCGATTTTCGCTGGCGGTAGATATATTTACGCTTGAACAGAGTCTCTATTATGGAGGCACGTGTAGATGGGCGTCCGATGCCGTTTTCCTTCATGGCTTCGCGCAGCTCCTCGTCCTCCACGGTGCGCCCGGCCCCCTCCATGGCTCTCAGCAGCGAGCCTTCGGTGTAGGGTTTGGGGGGCTGTGTGGCTTTCTTGAGCAACGATGGCTCGTGAGGGCCGTGTTCGCCCACCGCCATCTCCGGCATCGCCGCATTTTCGGCATCGTCGCCGCCGTCAGCCGGAGCATCCTTGGCATCCGAAGCATAGACACTGCGCCACCCGGGATCAGTGATGACCTTGCCGGTGGCCTTGAACTCCACCTCGGCAGCTTTGGCCATGACGGTGGTGGAATTGAAGATGCAATCGGGGTAGAAAGCCGCGATGAACCTGCGAGCTATCAGATGGTAGAGCTTTTTCTCGTCGCCAACGAGCACCGTCGGCGACTGCCCTGTAGGTATGATGGCATGGTGGTCGGTCACTTTGGCATTGTCAAACACCTTCTTGCTCTTGGGAAGCCTTGCCGCGAGCACCGGGGCTGTCAGGGAGGCATACGGCGTCATGCGGCGCAGTATGTCAGGCACTTTTGGATACAGGTCTTCGCTCAAATATGTGGTGTCGACACGCGGATAGGTGGTCACTTTTTTCTCATACAGTGTCTGGATGAGCCTGAGGGTATCGTCGGCACTCCATCCCCACTTCTTGTTGCACTCCACCTGCAGCGAAGTCAGGTCAAACAGACGCGGAGGAGCCTCGCGTCCCTTCTTGTCCTGCACGTCAGTGACATACAGGTCCACACCGGCTATGGACTGCGCCGCCTGTGCGGCTTCCTCCTCTGATGTATAACGGCCTTTGGTAGAGTTGAACGTGACACCTCTATATAGTGTCTTGACCTCCCAATAGTCCTCGGGGCGGAAATTCTGTATCTCGAGATGGCGGTTGACTATCAGAGCCAGCGTGGGTGTCTGCACACGCCCTACCGACAGCACCCCTGCCCCCTGGCCGTAACGGAGCGAATAGAGGCGCGTGGCGTTCATGCCGAGCAGCCAGTCGCCTATGGCTCGCGAGAGCCCTGCATAGTACAGGTTGTCAAACTCAGCCTGAGGCCTCAGATGGGCAAATCCCTCGCGGATGGCGTCATCGGTCAACGAAGATATCCACAGACGGCGCACAGGACAGCTGACCGAAGCCTTCTGCATCACCCAACGCTGTATCAGTTCTCCCTCCTGGCCGGCATCACCGCAGTTGATTACCTCCTCCGCTTCGCCTATGAGGGTCTCGATGACATGAAACTGTCTGCGGTAGCTGTCATTGTCAATCAGCTTGATGCCGAAACCGGCCGGTATCATCGGCAAAGCCCCCAATGCCCAGCGTTTCCATGCCGGGGTGTAGTCATGGGGCTCCTTGAGGGTGCAGAGATGGCCGAAAGTCCATGTGACTTTCCAGCCGTCGCCCTCATAATAGCCGTCACGGCGCGTAGAAGCCCCGAGTATTTTGGCAATATCGGCGGCTACTGATGGTTTCTCGGTGATGCAGAGTTTCATTGTTCAGATTTTCAACGCTCTCGGTGTCAGAAGCTTGTTTTACGGACGAGGTCAGTCGTCCACGCTGTGTTTGGCCTCATTCCAGAGGGCATCCATCTCGGCGAGGGTCATGTCACGCAGCGAACGGCCCTGAGCCTTGGCGGCAGCTTCGATCTGGTTGAAGCGGTTGATAAACTTGCGGTTTGTGCGCTCCAAGGCAGTATCTGGGTTTATGCCATAGATGCGTGCGAGATTGACGAGGCTGAAAAGCATGTCGCCCATCTCCGCCTCCATGGCATCGCGGTCGCCGTGCTCCACCTCGGCCTTGAACTCCGAAGCCTCCTCGCGCACCTTGTCCCACACCTGTTCCTTCTCGTCCCAGTCAAAGCCCACGTGGGCGGCTTTCTCCTGTATGCGGAACGCCTTGACCAGCGACGGCAGCGAAACTGGCACACCGGCGAGCACAGTGCGGTTGCCCCCCTTCTCGCGGAGCTTGAGCTGCTCCCAGTTCTGCATCACCTCGCCGGCTCCGTTGACCTTGCAACGGTCACCGAACACGTGGGGATGACGGAATATGAGTTTCTCGTTGAGGGCATCGCAGACATCGGCTATGTCGAAAGCATCCTTCTCCTCGCCGATTTTGGAGTAGAAAAGCACGTGGAGAAGCACATCGCCCAGCTCCTTGCGTATGTTGGCATCATCCTCGTCGAGAAGCGCATCACAGAGTTCATACACCTCTTCTATAGTGTTCGGGCGCAGCGACTCGTTGGTCTGCACGCGGTCCCAGGGGCATTTGACCCTTAGCTCGTCGAGAGTGTCGATAACGCGCCCGAGGGCCTCGATTTTCTCTTGTCGTGTATGTTGCGGCATGGTTAATTGTACTGTTTATATAATGAGACAGATTGCTGACGCTTCGCAAACGCGAAGCATATCCTAAGGCAAAGTTAGGCATTTTTCATGTGTGTTACGCAGAAGCACCCGAAATATGCAGGGTAATTGGAGTGCGGCTTTCGTATTTGGGGAAAAATTGCTAACTTTGCAGCGGTTAATTTCCCCTGACTGCGCCCTCCGGCTCCGCCCGCAGGCGCCAAAAGTTAAGACACGCTCAATGGCCCAGACCAAAGTATTATTTATCTCACAGGAGATTACTCCCTATCTCGCAGAAAATCCACGCACACTACTCGGACGAGAGCTCCCTCAGGGAGTGGCCGAAAACGGCTACGAAGTCCGCACATTCATGCCCAAGTACGGGGCCATCAACGAACGCCGCAACCAACTCCACGAAGTCATCCGCCTCTCGGGGCTGAACATACCCATAGACGATAACGACCATCCGCTCGTCATCAAAGTGGCGACTCTGCTCCCTGTCAGGATGCAGGTCTATTTCATAGACAGCGACGACTATTTCCACAAGCCGCCGGTCAAAGGCCTTGAGACCGAGACCGACAAGGAGGACAATGACGAACGGTCAATGTTCTACGTGCGCGGAGTAGCCGAGACGGTCAAGAAACTGCGTTGGGAGCCGGCCGTCATCCAATGTGACGGATGGATTACCGCCCTGTCGCCTATGTACCTCAAGCGTCTCTACGCCGACGAGCCGTCGTTTTGCAACAGCAAGATAGTCTACACCCTCCACAATGACGCTTTCGAAGGCTCGCTTGACAGCCGGTTTGTCGACAAGCTCCTGCAGGAAGGGCTGACAAAGAAGGACCTCAAGGCCATAGCCAAGGGAGAAGTGGACCACAAAGCTCTGACTCGTCTGGCCATCGACTATGCCGATGCCATCATGCAAGCCGATGCCGACGTGGACCCCGAACTCATACAATATGCCGAGAAATCAGGCAAACCGTTCCTTAAATTCACCACCGAAGAGGAACGCACACCACGCCTCGTGGCATTCTACGAGGAATTACTAAAGAAGTAACACCCCATCCGCGCAAATGAATCTTAAAGCGGCAATCATACCGGCCATAGCCTCAGCACTCGCTCTGGCAGCCTGTGACGAAGACAACAACACCATCGGGTCATCACTCATAGAGGATCAGGTGGAAGTGGTCAACTACACGGCTTCGGCTCCTACAGGCGTCTCTGTCAGAGATGCATCCATACAGTCACGCACCATAATGCAGCTGCTCGGACGGCTCTCGGCCAGTGACTACGGACGACTGGAGTCAGAGATATACACCCAGTATATGCCGGCTGTCAGCATCGACGAGAAATACAAAGGCAAGAAGCCCGACTCGACCATACTGCAGCTCGCCATGTACAGCACCGCCATGACCGGCGACTCGCTCGTGCCCATGGGCGTGACCGTCCACAAGCTCAACGGCCCCCTCCCCTCTCCGCTTTTCAGCGACCAGGACCTCTCGCAGTATGTCGACCCCACCCCCCTGACCTCGGCAGTCACAGTGCCGTCGGCCATCGGACTCAACAGCGACTCTCTGCTCAATCTGCCTGTGCGCTACCTGCGCGTCAAACTCCCCGACTCCTACGGCCAGAGCATCGCCGATGACTATGTCAACAATCCCGGACTGTTCAGAAACCTGACCTCGTTCGTACAGAAATACCCGGGCTTCTATATCACCACCACTTTCGGCAGCGGACGTGTGATGCGTTTCCAGGCCAACAGCATACTGCTTTACTACGGCAAGGACTCGTTCATGCCCATGGCAGTGTCACCCGAGGTGCTCAACGACAGCAAGATGTCATACACTCCGTCAAGCGCCATCTCCCAGCTTGCAGCCGACGGCAAAACGATACTCGTAGGTCCCATAGGCTACAATATCGAGATGACCTATCCGGCCACGGAACTGGTCAACCACTACCGCGCCAACACCGGCTCGCTTGCCGTGATTAACGCCGTCAAGATGTCAATCCCGGCCTCGACCATCGACAACCAGCTCGGCATACGCCCTCCCGGCTATCTGCTGATGGTGCTCAAGAGCAAGAAGGACGAGTTTTTCCGCAAGAACTCCATACCTGACAACGAGACATCATTCTACGCCGCATTCGGCGCGTCGACCAACACCTACGAGTTCTCTGACATGAGAGGTTACATCCGCTATCTGCTCGCCAAAGACGAAATCAAGCCCGAGGATATGGAATTTGTGCTCATGCCGGTCAATGTCACCACCGAGGACATCCAGGACTATTACTACGGCACCACATCATACATCACCGATGTGTCGCCCTACGTAGGCGAACCGCGCATGGCCAAGCTCGACCTCGCCAATGCAAAAATTACAATGACATATAGCAAACAATCGCTGAATAATTAGTAACTTTGCACCACATCAAGCCGCAATAGCTCAGTCGGTAGAGCATTTCATTCGTAACGAAAAGGTCGTGGGTTCGAGTCCCACTCGCGGCTCCAAAACAACAAGTTGGAAATCAGTGTGTTATGACACTTGATTTCCAACTTCTGTTTTATAACATAGTCACCCTCCTTGCCGAAATCACAGTTTTGAGACAAAAACGTCATAAAATCTTAAAAACACCTAAATTAATGGAGCATGCCGCATAGGCTGGCGAGGGTGCTAAAGATGTGTGCCTAATATGGAGGCGAATGGTGGGATGGGCAAGTTATAATAGAGGCCAAGCAACACTACGGTTTGTGTACCATCTTGTTAGGGGCATGCCATGGCACAATGTCTCTAGTTTAAGGAGGGAAACGCATTTATGAGGGGAGGTCGGTGGGGGCGTCGCAGAGGTGGGTTTCGGCTTCTATGGTGCTGTGGGTTATGCCGGCGGCTTTGACGGCTTCACGGACCTGTGTTATGACGCGGTCTATCTGGGAGAGGTCCCGGACCACTACGTGGACTGTCATGGCTGTGGAGGTGGTGCTCAGGGGCCAGATGTGGAGATGATGGTATTCGACCACACCGGGCACAGAGGCGATGATGCGCCCTACACGCTCTGGATCAATGTCCTTAGGCACTCCGTCGAGCACCAGACGCATGCTGTCGGTCAGCATGCTGTAGCTGCTCAGGGCTATGAGCAACGCCACTGCAATACCCACGATGGGGTCAATCAGAGTCCACCCGGTGAAATGGATGACGATACCACTGACCACGACCCCCACCGACACAAGCGCGTCGGCAGCCATGTGCATGAACGCCCCTTTGATATTAAGGTCATGGCGGCTGTCTTTAAGGAAAAGCCATGCCGTGATGCCGTTGATTATTACGCCAATACCCGCCACCCACGCAACTATGGTGCCGTCCACGCCCACAGGATGCAGCAGTTTGTCGACGCTCTCTATAACAATCAGGATTACAGCGACATAGAGGATGATGGAGTTGACCACCGAGGCCTGTATTGTAGCTTTGCTGTAGCCGTAGGTGTAACGTGACGTGGGAGCCTTCTGCGCCATCTTCAGAGCCAGCATGGCTATTACAAGCGATGCGACGTCGGACAGGTTGTGTCCGGCCTCAGACAGAAGCCCCATGGAGCCGGCAATCCAGCCAAACACAGCCTCTATGGCCACATAGGCAAGATTGAGGATGATGCCTAACTGAAACGCACGGTTGAGCCGGCGGCCGTCAGGAGTAGTGACGGCATGGATTTCGCCATGGTCGTGGTGGAGATGGCCATGGCTATGTGGATAATGGCTTTGTTCCATATCCTAACAACAAATCAGTCGATGAAACGTCGGGTGAGCGGTCCGAAATTATCTATGCGGCGGTCACGCAGAAACGGCCACCAGCGGCGCACCTGTTCGCTGCGCTTCATATCCACGTCGACTATCACCGAAGCCTCGCTGTCAGCAGGGGCACGGTAGAGCAGTTCGCCCTGCGGACCGGCCACAAAACTGCTGCCCCAGAACTGTATGCCTCCCGTCTGTCCCGACGGATCCGGCTCATACCCGACACGATTGACCGTAACGACAGGGATGCCGTTGGCCACGGCATGTCCGCGCTGCACGGTGGTCCACGCCTCGCGCTGACGCTCCTGTTCCTCCGGTGTATCTGTGCTTTCGAGGCCTATGGCAGTGGGATATATCAGCATCTCAGCCCCACGCAGAGCCATGAGACGCGCAGCCTCGGGATACCACTGGTCCCAGCAGACGAGCACCCCCAGACGCCCTACGGAAGTGTCGATAGGTACAAAATCAAGGTCGCCGGGAGTGAAATAAAATTTTTCGTAATATGCAGGGTCATCCGGTATGTGCATCTTGCGGTATTTGCCGGCCATAGAGCCGTCCTTGTCAAACACCACCGCCGTATTGTGGTACAGGCCAGGGGCACGCTTCTCAAAGAGCGATGTCACGAGCACAACCCCGGCCTCGCGTGCCAGACGGCTGTAAAACTCGGTGGCCTCACCGGGTATGGCCACAGCGAGGTCGAAATTGGCAGTATTCTCCTCCTGACAGAAATACAGCGAATCATGGAGCTCGCGGTTGACTATCAGCTCCGCACCTTCCGATGCGAGACGCCTCACCTCATCAGCGATGCGGCTACGGTTCTGAGCCACATCCCCTCTGTTAGACTGCTGTATGATACCTACTTTCATATTACTTCAAGATTTGCGTTAAGACGCTGGCGAACAACTTCATATATCATCACTCCGGCGGCGACAGACACATTGAGCGACTGGATTTTGCCCATGATAGGGATAGCCACCTGCGTGTCACACAGCCGCAACACATTCTGGCTCACCCCGGTATCCTCGGCACCCATGACTATGGCCACAGGCGTATCGTAGGAGCCTTGGGTATAGTTGACCATAGCCTTCTCGGAAGCCGCCACTACCTGCACGCCGTTGTCCTTAAGGAAACGCACCGCCCAGGCTATGTCACGCTCGCGACACACCGGAATATGATTGAGCGCACCGGCCGAAGTCTTGACCGCATCGCCTCCCACGCCCACGCTATCGCGTTCGCCTATGACTATCGCATCCACGCCGGCACACTCACAGGTACGGGCTATGGCCCCGAAGTTACGCACATCGGTCACTCCGTCGAGCACCACGATGAACGGCAAGATACCTGCCTCGTAAAGCTCAGGGACAAGATGTTCCAGCTTATGATATGTGACAGCCGAGAGCATCGCCACCACGCCCTGATGGTTCTTGCGCGTGATGCGGTTGATTTTCTCAACCGGGACACGCCTCATCACCACATGGTCACGCTTTATGACCTCAAGCAGTTCGCCGATGAGCGGACCGTTCAAGTCCTTGCTTATAAGCACCTTGTCAATGTCGCGTCCGGCCTCGATAGCCTCGATGACGGCGCGTATGCCGAATATATAGTCTGTGGATTCCATTCTGTTATTAAAAAAAATATAGTGGAAGTGTTACAAAACTGTCAAATTGTAGGGCTGCACCATGGTGCAGCCGATATGGATAGACTGATTAGCAGTGTGTTGGCGGATGCACCGGGGTGCATCCCTACAATTTTCAGGCACTGAATCTTCTGCATCAGTCTACTCTACGACCTGTTATTTAGGAGTGAGATGGCTGCCTGACGTGACTTCTCGTCAGTAGCCGAACCACTGAGCATCAATGAAAGTTCACCAACTCTCGCCTCTTCATCAAGGCAGACTATATGGGTATGCGTGGCTGTGGCATCGTCCTCCTTGTACACCTTGTAGTGGCTGACACCCTTGGCCGCAACCTGGGGCAGATGCGTGATGGTGATTACCTGGATGTTTGAGGAAATGCCGCTCATCATCTCGCCCATGCGGCATGCCACATCGCCGCTCACGCCCGTATCAATCTCGTCAAAGATTATGGACGGAAGCTGCATATGGCTTGCTATCAACGATTTGAGCGAAAGCATCAGACGCGAGATTTCACCGCCTGAAGCCGTCTTGGCCACAGGCATAAGGGGCTGGTTTTTATTGAACGCAAAGAGAAACTCCACATTGTCAGCACCGGTATGCGAGATGTCAGCCGGAGAAACCCTTATCTCGCACTGGAGATTTTTCATGCCGAGAGGAGCCGCGGCCTCGCGAAGATCGGCAGCCAGACGGTCGGCAGCCTCCTTGCGGCTACGCGAGAGAGCGGCAGCTGCCTCCTTGACCAGAGCCATGGCACGACGGGCCTCTTTCTCGGCCGCAGCCACCTCCTCGTCGCCATTCTGTATGCTGTCAAGCCGCTGACCGAGAGTCTCCCGGAGGGCTATCAGCTCCTCCACGGTATCGACATGGTGGCGTGACTGCATGGAATATATGGCACTCAGACGCTCCTCTATCTCGCCGAGCTCACGTGGGTCGGCATCAAGCGAAGCTGCGACATCGCCGAGCGTCTCGACTATATCCTCCACCTCTATCTTGACAGATTCCAGACGACCGACGAGGTCATCACCGTCAGGCAGACGGTCAGCCACCATGCTGAGGTAACGTATGGCCGCCGACACCCTTGAAGTCACGCTGTCATCATCGGTGTCAAGGTCAGAGAGCGCACCGTCAAGCGCACTGCTTATCTCCTGCGCATGGACGAGGACATCGCGGCGCTGCTCCAGCTCGGCCTGTTCACCTTTAACCAGCTTGAGTGCATCAAGCTGTTCATACTGATACCGCGTAAATTCCTCGTCATCACGGCCTTTGCGCAGATTCTCGCGCAGAGCGCGGAGCTTGCGCATGGCATCGCGGAGCACCTTGTAACGGCGTGAATACTCGTTGAGCCGGGCGGCATTGCCAGCCATATTGTCAATCACGCTCAACTGAAATGCAGGGTCAGCAAGAAGCAGATTCTGATGCTGCGAATGGATGTCGACAAGCATCATCGCCAGTTCCCTGAGCTGGCTGACAGTCACAGGAGTATCGTTGATGAAGGTACGCGAGCGGCCTGTAGGAGTCAGCTCGCGGCGCAATATGCACTCCGAGTCGTCCCAGTCTATATCGTTGGCCTCGCAAAACCGCCGCGCCGAATCCACGTCGGCAGCCTTGAATGTCGCTTCGATGACACTCTTGGCATCCTTGTGGCTGACAGCGCGACTGTCAGCACGGGCACCGAGAATCAGCGACAGCGCACCGAGCATGATGCTCTTGCCCGCGCCGGTCTCGCCGGTGATGACGTTCATGCCCGGACCGAAAGCGACATCTACATCGTCAATGAGAGCGTAATTGGTTATATGTAAGCGAGATAACATTTAGGGTGGATGATGGTTGAGGAGGTTTAGTTATTGACTTTGTTGGTGCCGTTTTTGAGCATCTCAAGCTTTTGGGTCTCTGTGGGATACAGCTTTCGCATGAGATCATAGACCGTCTTGCGCTCGGTATCGGACGATTTAGTGTAGATATTGACTATCTCGTCAAATTTCGCATCCTCAAAAAGGGTCAGCCCGACACTCATCGGCGACACCTTGTGCACTTTGTCAAGAATGTCAAGCGACTGCGTGATATTGGCCCTGCCTTTGTCAGGGCTGACGGTCATCTCATCGAGTCCCTTGCGATGGTAGGCGTAATTGAGGTCACGCAGCTCGGCAGTGGACGGCTGGGTGAATGCGGCAAGCACGGCCGCACGGTTTTTGGTATCGCCAAATGATTTCCATCCCTCGGCTTCCTGGCTCTGGGCAAGCTGGACGATATTATTGACGATATCCCAGAACGGCTGTCCGCCCCGCGGAGCAAACGAATCAAAGTCCATCGCGAGTACGAGATAGGCGTAATAGTCGAGCAGAGCCGTCAGGTCAGAGTCCCAGTCATTCTCCACATGGTTGAGCCGCTGTCCGCTTTCAAACGGGAAACTCACCTTGGTATCGTGGTAATTGAGCACCGTGGTAGGATATGAGGCATTGAAAACCGGGCGCGACGACTGTATCTGTATGTCACACTTTATAGTCCCGTCCTTGACCTCCTGGATGTTGATATTCAGGCGGCAGTTGATACGCTCGTTGGTGGCAATCTGCGCTGACGAAAACTTTGTATCGTTCATGTAGCTCTTGATGGTCTCCTGAAGCTCCGTGAAGATGTCGTTTTCGGTGGATATGTTGTTAGTGTTGAGTTGCACATCGCATATAAGTTCCTGTGCCGTGGCCGCCGATGGGGCGCATATCGCAGCAGTCATTATCGCGATGAGGAGGAGAAAGCGTGTAAGCATTGCTTAAAACGGTTATGTCAATCGTGGTTATTTGCGCCATACGACGCAACGGCATCGAGGATGTCGGCGGCCACCTCATCCTTGGATTTGAGGGGATATGACTCCTTGTGACCGTCAGCCGATATTATCGTCACCTTGTTAGTGTCAGTACCGAATCCGGCTCCGGCATCTTTGAGCGAGTTGACCACTATCATGTCGAGGTTTTTGCGCCGCAGCTTGCCTGCACCGTTGGCATCGGCGTTGTCAGTCTCCAGAGCAAATCCCACAAGCACCTGGTCATCGCGCTTGCGCTTGCCGAGCGTGGCAGCGATGTCCGGATTCTTGACCAGAGCTATTGACGGCATATCGTCGGTCTCGCGCTTGATTTTGTGGTCAACATAGGTAGCCGGGGCATAATCAGCCACAGCGGCACACATTATGGCTATGTCGCAGTCATCAAACACGCTCTCACAGGCAGCAAGCATCTCGCGTGCGCTCTCTACCCTGACCACATCCACCGAAGGCATGTCAAGCGTCAGGCTCACAGGACCGCTGACAAGCGTCACCTCCGCGCCGCGTGATGCCGCCTCACGGGCCAAGGCATAGCCCATGCGCCCGGTGCTGTAGTTGCCGATAAACCTCACCGGGTCAATCTTCTCGTAGGTAGGGCCGGCGGTTATCAGCACCCTTTTGCCCCTGAGGCTGTCGTCGGGCCGAGAGGCATCCGTGCGGTTTCTGAAGAAATCTGCCAGATATGCCACTATATTCTCCGGCTCCTCCATGCGTCCCTTACCTATGAGATGGCTTGCAAGCTCCCCTTCGGCCGGCTCGATGATATGGTTGCCGTAGGAGCGGAGCATGGAGATATTGCGGACGGTAGACGGATGAGCCATCATGTCGAGATCCATTGCCGGAGCGACAAACACCGGAGCCTTGGCCGACAGATATGTAGTGACAAGCATGTTGTCAGCGATACCATTGGCCATCTTGCCTATGGTCGAGGCAGTGGCCGGAGCTATCACCATGGCATCAGCCCACAGACCGAGATCCACATGGCTGTGCCACTCGCCGGTGTTGGCAGTGAAGAACTCCGTTATCACCGGTTTGCCCGACAGAGTGGAGAGTGTGACCGGCGTGATGAACTCGCGTCCGGCCGGAGTCATGACAACCTGCACCTCGGCACCCTGCTTGACCAGCAGACGCACCAGTGAGGCCGACTTATAGGCAGCGATGCCGCCGCATATGCCGAGTATTATATGTTTGCCATGCAGAGGCGCATCAGAGAGATTGTCTACAGCCATGGGCGATGATGTTTTCAAGATTTGAGTGAGAGTTTTATACGGGTGAAGGCATCCTTGGTATTCTCCGAGAAATCGCCTTGCAGAATCCAGCTGTAGTAGCCGGGGTCCTTGCGCAACACATCGGCTGCGACGCACCCCTTGTATTTGCCGAAATTGATAATCTCACGCCCTTTATCGTCATAAATCAGACGTCCCATCAGGTCAACGCAGTGGTGGAAGCCGGAATACTCCGAAAGCTCCGCCATGTCGGTGGGCAGGTCTTCGTAACGGTCATACTGGGCCATGAGCACCTCGTAGGTGGCGCGAGTGTCGGCATTGGCCGAATGGGCATCGGTCAGGTCCTTGCCGCAATAAAATTTGTAGGCAGCTATCAGGTTGCGCGGCTCACGCTTGTGGAAGATGGTCTGCACGTCGATAAAACGCGCCTTGGAGAAGTCGAACTTGATACCTGCACGGCGCAGTTCCTGATCGAGCATCGGGACATCGAAACGGTTGCTGTTGAAGCCGGCGATGTCACAGCCGGTGAATATATTGGCGAGGTCTTTGGCCACCTGCTTGAACGACGGGCATGAGGCCACATCCTCGTCATAGATGCCGTGGACCTTCGATGCTTCTTCGGGAATGTGTATGCCCGGATTGATACGGCGTGTCTTTTCTATTTCCTCTCCGTTGGGCATCACCTTGATGAGCGAAATCTCCACGATGCGGTCACTCATCAGATTGATGCCGGTAGTCTCCAGGTCAAAAAATATGATCGGTTTCTTAAGTTGCAGCTTCATCCTCAGTCCTTAATCTTGAAATTCGTTGACAGTCATGGGCATCAGGAGCATAATCAGCTCGGTATCCTCGTCATTTTCCACCGGCAATATCAGTCCGGGGCGGCTCGGGTCGGTCAGCTTGATGATGCCTTCGTCGCCATGGAGGATGTTGAACATATCAATGAGGAACTTGAAGCTGAATCCGATGAGCAGAGAGTCGCCGTCAAACTCGCATGCCACCTCCTCGTAGGCATTGCCACAGGTGCCGCTGTCGTCGGTACGCATCTTGATGGACGACTGCGAAATCTTGAACTTCACCAGACCCTGACCGCCGCTGAACACCGACACACGGCGCAGGGCACGTATAAACTCCTCGCGGTCAACGACTACGGTATAGGAGGGATTCTGCGGTATGGCACGGTTGTAGTCGGGGAAGCGGCCTTTGAGCAGGCTGCAAGTGAAGTTGAACTCCGAGCTTTCGAACACGATGCACTTCTCATAGAGGGAGACCTTGACATTGCCGTCGCGAGTGAAGACGTTCTTAAGCACGTTGCACGGCTTGGAGGGCAGTATGAACGAGGTCTCGACGCCGGTCTTAAGCGCACGGTCGACAAACTTGACAAGCTGCTTGGTGTCGGAGGCGACGAAAGTGATGTCTTCGGGATGTATGTCCCAGAACACACCGGCCAGCTGCGGACGGAGATCGTCGTGGCTGGCAGCGAATATCGTGTTATCTATGCCGCGCAGGATATTGGAAGCCGGCAGCTCGAACGAAGCCACTTCGCCATCATTGACAGCGGCAGACTCTGGATCATAGGGATACTCCGAGCCGTTTATAGCCATGAGATTGAATGTACCCGACGAGTAGATAATCTCTACGGCGAGATTCTCATCATTAATCACAAACTGTATGCCCTGGTCAGGAAGCTCTTTGAGCAGCTCGATTATACGGGCTGCATCAATGCAAAATTTTCCCCGTCCCTCGGCATCCATCACGTCGATACGGGCTACGAGAGTGTTTTCCATGTCGCATGCCACCACCTGCAGCTTGTCCCCGTCGAGATAGAAGAGGAAATTGTTGAGTATGGTCATGGCATTCTTGGAATTAATCACCTTGTTGACTGCCGATACAAACGAGTAGAGCGACTTGCTTGGTACATTGAATTTCATATCATTAAGTATTTGTATTTCAATATGGTATAAGAATCAGCACGAGGCAATGGAAGCCTATATGTCAGAATATACAAATTTAGTCATTTTCTGCAAAACGGCAAAAAAACAAGACGACAGTAGAGCCGCCCGACGGCAGATAAATTTCCACAGGTCATAGACATGACAAAAAGCGGTCCCGCTCTGAGAGCGGGACCGCAGTAGGTTAGAGATGTCTACCAATGAGGATTAGTCTTCGATTGTGCAGATAGAAACGCGGTTCCAAGAGTCCTCGGTGAACATGTGACCGATGCCTTCGCCTTCAGCTGTGATGCGGTCAGCAGCGATCTTGTACTTGTTGATGAGGGCTTTCTTTACAGACTCAGCGCGGTTAGCGGCGAGTTTCTTGTTGAATTCGAGGTTTCCTTCGGGAGAAGCATAACCCTTGATGACAACCTTAGAACCCTTGTGGTTCTTGAGGTAAGCTGCGATCATTTCTACGTTAGGCATCTGGTCAGCTGTGATGACGTGAGATGACTTCTTGAAGAATACGTAGCGAACGCTGTTGAGGTTGTTGTTAACTTCCTTAACTACCTGAGCAGGACGGTTCTTGCAAGCCTCGAGTTCAGCAGCGAGGGCAGCAACCTCAGCCTGAGAAGCGGCGAGAGATACGCCACAAGCGTCAAGAGCTGCACGGAGGTCGTTGATCTGAGCGTTGAGAGCGTCGATCTCAGCCTGGTTCTTGACGTCAACACACTTGAAGCCGGGGCCGAAGTTGTAGGTTACACCTACAGCAGCGTTGAAAGTAGCCTGGTGTACGTTGTAAGCCACGTTTGTGCCCTTGACATCCAGAGGAGTGTTGGGAGTACCGGTCATGTTGAAAGCGATAGAAGGCTTGAACGCGATGGTAACGTGGTTAGATACGTTGAAGTTGAGATTGAAACCAACCTTGGTCATGAAGTAGTTGTAGTCACTGTTGGCTTTGGGGTCGGTGAGTGAGCTTACTGCATAGTAGGGAGACACGCCCTTGTTCCAGTATTCGTGACCCCAACCGGCACCTGCGAGGAGCTCAACTTCGAAGAAGCGGCCACCGCACTTGTAACCACAGAAGAGGTTAGAAAGGTTCACTGTACCGAAAGCGCCAACATAGCTCTGATCGAAAGCTGTGGTGCTACGGCCATTGTTGTCAGACACGAAGCTGGGGTTCCAAGAAGAGGTGTTGAATGCACCGTTAGCCTCAAAACCGAAGCCGAATGTGGGAGATACCTGCTTGCTGAGGTGGATACCTACAGTTCCGCGCATAGAACCCCAGAATGCATGGCCTACCATGGGAGTTGTTACACCACCATCGATACCAAGAGACCAGTTCTGGCCGAAATTCGAGTACTCAAGCGCTTGCTGAGCCTGTGCTGAGAGCATGCCGAGGGCAGCTGCAGCGACGAGAAGAATCTTTTTCATCTTTAGTGTAATTAACGTTGATTATCGGCACAAAGATACGAATATTGTGCACAATAGCAAACTAATTGTTTAATTTTTTTTAAATTTATTATAATAACACTCGTTTAACATTCTTTTGCTTTGTGATAGCTACAATACTAACGCAAAGCATTTGCAAAAGGTTAAAAAAGGTGAAAAAAATTTCATCCGGCATAACATACAACTTCTCACAGACACCGTGGCGTGTCCCGTGCAATCCACTCTAACCTCCCTGTATTATATAAATAAGGTGAAAAAGTCAGCTCGCTCACTTGCCGTAAGGAGGAAAATGACTACTTTTGCATCACAACACAATGTCACTGACTCAAGGATGGCACCCATCGTTGTAGGGACATGCCATGGCATGTCTGCCAACGCGACACCCATCATTAACATGGCTTTTGGCGACATGCCATGGCATGTCCCTACATAAAAAAGGCTTCATATAGCATTAATGACTGCTTAAGAAAGTGGCATCACGATACAAAATATATCCATACACTCTATTAAAACGCACAAAGATTTGGCTACAGAAAAACGCAGAGCCCTCGGGCGAGGCCTTGATTCGCTCATATCCATGGACGATGTGCCGGCCGCCGGGACATCGGCTATCAACGACATAGACCTAAGCCTCATCACCCCTAATCCCGACCAACCGCGCCGGGATTTTGACGAGGACTCAATAGCCGAGCTTGCCGCCTCCATACGCGAGCTCGGCATCATACAGCCTCTTTCACTCCGCAAGACAGGGCCAAATGCCTACCAGATCATAGCCGGCGAACGCCGCTACCGGGCTGCACGGCTCGCCGGGCTGCAAAAAGTCCCGGCCTACATACGCACCGTGTCAGACACCGAGCTGACCGAGATGGCCCTGATAGAGAACATACAGCGCGAAGACCTCAACCCCATAGAAATCGCCCTGACCCTGCGCAAACTGATAGACCAGTACAAGCTGACACAGGAGCGTCTGAGCGAACGTATAGGCATGAAGCGCACCACCATAGCCAACTTCATGCGCCTCATCAACCTCCCGGCCGAAGTGCAGCTCGGTCTGCGCGACAAGAAAATCGACGTAGGACACGCCCGTGCACTGCTGTCAGTCCCCACCCCGGCTGACCTGCTGGCCCTCTACAAACGCATCCTCAAGGAAGACCTATCAGTGAGAAAAGTCGAGGCCATAGCCAAGGAGCTGCAAAACGGCCACCCCATGAAGAAGGACAAGGACGCCGCAGCTGCAAACCACGACTTCGACATACTCCGCGACCACCTGTCGGCCCGCTTCAAGACCGCCGTACAGTTCACCATGGACAAGCGCGGACGCGGACGCATCACCATACCTTTTAAAAACGAGGAAGAACTCGAGCGGCTGATAGCCAACATAGACCGCATCGGAGAAGAGGCGTAGAACCCTCCTGACGCGGATACGCAAAAAGTTATCTACATTCGTGTACGAATTATAGCCTGTCAGCACTTCGGAACGGACGATATTTGATTATTTTGCATCGCAAATCCGCTTAAAATATCACTAAATGGGTAAAATCATTGCGATAGCCAACCAGAAAGGCGGTGTAGGCAAGACCACCACCACCATCAACCTCGCGGCCTCACTGGCCAACGAGGGGAAAAAAGTGCTAATCATCGATGCCGACCCTCAGGCCAATGCGACCTCGGGCTACGGCATAGATCCTCGCTCGATGACCTCGTCAATCTACGAGTGCCTCGTGGACCAGTACCCCCTCCTGGGCAGCCAGGTCTCTACCTGCGTGGAAGGCCTCGACCTCATCGGATCGCGCATTGACCTTGCCGGAGCCGAAGTGGAGCTTATAGACAAGCCTGACCGCGAGACAGTCATGCGGCGCCTGCTCGCACCGGCCCACGACGCCTATGATTACATACTTATCGACTGCTCTCCGTCGTTAGGCCTCATCACCGTCAACGCCCTGACGGCAGCCGACTCGGTCATCATCCCCGTCCAGGCCGAATATTTCGCCCTCGAGGGCATCACAAAGCTGCTCAACACCATACGCATAATCAAGTCGAAGCTCAATCCGTCGCTTGAAATAGAGGGATTCCTTCTGACCATGTATGATGCGCGTCTGCGTCTGGCCAACCAGATCTACGAGGAGCTCAAGGGGCATTTTGCCGACATGGTATTTGACACCGTAATTCCTCGCAACATACGCCTGAGCGAAGCTCCGTCACACGGTCTGCCGGCCCTGCTCTATGACCCTGCCAGCCGTGGTGCCACAAGCCACATCCAGCTCGCCAAGGAAATCATAGCCAAACACGGCGGATAAACGCCCGGGCACGAGAAGCCACCGTGGAGAGGATTCCGGGGACCGACGATATGCGTGCTTGTCATATTTTTTCACAGGTGATTAAACCTTTTGACTAAACTTATGTCAATAATGGTGTCTCTTTTTTGTGACTGACACATATTCCCGTTTTACAATCACCCTGAAAATCCTGACAGCCCCCATGAGCCCATCACCACGCAGCCGCCGACACCATGCCATGCACATCCTGCCGGCTGGCGCACTCCTGGCCTTAGCGGCATTAAACGTATCAGGCGCAGACATAACAGGCTCCGTCGCCGACAACCAAGGCGAGCCGGTCATCAACACCACCCTGCGTCTGCTCCGCCCCGACAGCACATTCATCCGCGGCAAAGTGACCGATTTCGACGGACGGTTTTCGTTTGCCGACGTCAATCCCGGCCGATACATACTCCAGGCCGATTATACAGGCTTCGCGCCTTACGACACCGACATACGGGTGGACTCCGCGTCACAGAAAATAGACCTCGGCAAAATCGGGCTTACGGAGAAATCGCTGATGCTCAGCCAGGTAGAAGTAGTGGCCGTGAAAACCCAGGTCAAAGTCAAAGGCGACACGGTAGAATACAACGCCGACAGCTACCAGACCCGTCCAAACGCAGTGGTCGAGGACCTCATAAAGCGTCTGCCTGGCGTAGAGGTAAGTTCTGACGGCAAGATAACAGCCCATGGCCGCGAGGTGTCAAAGATACTGCTTGACGGCAAGGAATTTTTCGGCGACGACCCCACTGTAGCCTCTAAGAATCTGCCTGTCGACATCGTGGACAAGTTGCAGATAGTGGAGCGCAAGAGCGACCAGGCACGGCTTACCGGCGTGGACGACGGCGAGGACGAGACCGTCATCAATCTCAGCATCAAAAAAGGGAAAAACAACGGCTGGACTGGCAACGTCGAAGGCGGTTACGGCACCGACAGCCGCTACAAAGGCGCTTTTACAGTCAACCGGTTTTGGGAAGGCAACCAGTTCACTCTGCTCGGCAATGCCAACAATATCAACGACATAGGCTTCAATGACGGTGGCGCACGATGGCGTCGGCGCAGCGACGACAACGGCATCTCGGAGTCGCAGAGCCTCGGATTCAACTTCAATGTCGGCAACAAGGAGATATTACGTGTAGGCGGCAACATATTCTACAGCCATGCCGACCGAAATTCCACCGAATTTACCGACCGGCAGTACCTGACGGACGGAGGTGTCAGCGCGGCGCGCATAGGAAGCCGCAACCATGACAACACCCACAATTTCCGCGCCGATTTCCGCATCCTCTGGAAGCCCGATACACTCAACACCCTCGAAGTGCGCCCACGCATATCCTACGGACGGCAGAACTCGGCAGTCATGGACTCTACGCTCAATCTCGGCGATGCTTTTGCGCCCCTGAGCCGCAACTTCAATGACAACATCGAGCACAACAACAACTTCCAGGTAGGCGCACGTGTAATCTATTCACACTCGTTCGCCTCCAAGCGCGGACGCTCGCTGTCAGTCACGGCCAATGTCAACCACTCCAACCAACGGAGCCACAGCGACGACTATTCGCTGACACGCCTCTTTCAGGAAGATGCCGCTTCATCCACCGGCATAGACGGCGACGAGACATGGGACCAGCTCGGCAACGACCACGAATGGACCGACCGTCTGTCGGGACGCATCACCTGGACCGAACCCATAGGGCGCAAAGGCAACTTCCTCACCGCCGCCTACCAGGCCGAATACCGATGGAACAACGCCGACCGCCTCACTGACATCTACGACTCCGAGACCGGCCTGTACTATCCCTCGGACAAGCTCAGCAACCGATTCCGCAACAATTACTTCAACCAGGACATACGCCTCGGATTCAAACGCATCACCCCGAAATATACCGTGGATGCCGGACTGTCGTTGGTGCCCCAGAGCAGCACAAGCGTCAATCTTCTCGACGACGCACGCAGCATACCTACACGCCATGTGCTCAACGTGGCCCCCTACCTCCGCTACCGCCACAACTGGAGCAAGACACGCTCGCTGCGCATCAACTACTTCGGGCGGTCGTCGCAGCCATCGATGACACAGCTGCAGCCTGTGGCCGATGAAAGCGACCCCATGAACGTCATCGTAGGTAATCCGACACTTGACCCGTCGTTTACCCACGGCATGCGCATGCGTTTCCAGGATTACAATGCCGAGGCCCAGCGGTCAATCCTCGTGATGCTCATGGGCAACGTGGTGCAGAACAGCGTGGTGTCACGCACCAGCTTCGACGATGTGACCGGCGCACGCCGCACCACCTACGAGAACGTCAACGGAGTCTGGAACATGCGACTGATGAATATGCTGTCACAGCCTCTCGGGTCGTCAAAGATGTGGCTTATGACGAGCCACGTCATGCTCAGCTACGACAGGCAGATAGGTTTCAACAACGGTCTGCGCAACGGCAGCGGAACGTTCCGCCTCTACATCTCCCCCTCCATAGCATGGCGACCCAAGGACATAGACCTCGAGCTGCGTCCGCGGTACTCGCTCCAGCACACCGTCAACTCGCTCCCCACAGTGGGCAACATGACGGTACACACCTACGGGGCCAACTTCAACGCCTCGTGGTACACACCGTGGGGCATAGTCCTCAACAGCGAACTCTCATATGAGGGCACCAAAGGCTACACCAGCGGATTTGACGAAAACGTGTGGATGTGGAATGCGTCGATAGGCTATCAGTTCCTCCGCAACAAAGCCGCCACCCTGACCCTCAAAGGCTACGACATACTCGGGCAGCGCAGCAACGTGCAGCGCAATGTCACCGCCAACTACATAGACGACAGCCGTTTCAACACCTTGACACGCTATGTGATGGTGACCTTTGCCTACACTTTCAACAGTTTCGGCAAAGGCAACGAACCTAAGACCGACAACGGCTTCCGCCACGGCCCCATGGGTCCGCCTCCGGGCCATGGCCGTCCGTGACAACGAGCGTTGCAAGCCGTCAAAAAAGTTTAAAAGGGGCTGTCAATCTTGCACATACTGAGATTATTGGCTACTTTTGCCATAGTGTAGCATGCCAGAAAGGCGGCCACACCGTAATCAGGCATCCGACTTCGGATATTTTTTTGTAAATGGACATTTCGGCTCTCGGCTTCAAACATATACCGTCACGTTTTATGGCAATGGCTCTGATGCTTCTGCTTGCGCTCACGCAGGCGGCAGCCGCATGGGCCGATGGCGACGACAAGCCGGCAGGACGCAAACCGGCAGGGCGCACCTCACATCGCGAATCGCCTGTACGCGCCCTCCCCGACTCGTTGCAGGTAGGCATAGTCCTCCCCCAGGACATCGAAAACGACAGTGTGACCGACGGACTGCCAGTGTTCGGGCCGGAACTCGTGCTCACCGCACCGGCCGATGAAGCCGGGTGGGATGCCGATGCCGCCGGAGTCAAGACGTTCAACCCCGACCCTACGAGAGCCGTGTGGCTCAGCGTATTGTGTCCGGGACTCGGACAGGTCTACAACCGCCGCTTCTGGAAGCTCCCCATCATCGTCGGCGGCTTCATGGGGCTCGGCTACGGCACCGCCTGGAACAACAAGATGCTCCGTGACTACACCCGAGCCTACGTGGACCTCGTGGACGGCGACCCGTCGTCACAGAGCTATCTGGACTTCCTCGCCAAAGGCACCACTCTTGACGACTACAACACCGCCGACCTCCAACGCATATTTGACAGCCGGCGCAAGATGTACCGTCGCAACCGCGACCTCTGCATCATATCTATGGTGGGGGTATATCTGCTTGCCATAGTAGATGCCTACGTTGACGCATCCCTCTCCCATTTTGACATCACCCCCGACCTCTCCATGGACGTAGCCCCGGCGGTAATCCCCGACGCCCGCGCCACATTCCCGGGTGTAGGCATGCAGTGGGCACTGAATTTCTAAGAACGCACATCTCTCTTTTTTTATTCATTAAAGATGAAAAATCGCATATCAGCTTTTTTAATATCTCTCACCGCTGCGGCATACGCAATGGCCGCCCCGTCAATACTTGACATCAAACACTCTATCACCGACGACAACATCATCCCCCCCGAAAGTTTCGAGACGAAATGCCGTGAACTTGAGGAGAGCTTCTATCTGCGCAACTATGCCAAAGGCTCGTCAAGCGAAGACATGCCTCAGAAACTCGGCACCCCACAGGAATACGAAAAACGTCTGAGCAAGCTCCCGGCCGAGATAGAGATGCCCTACAACTCGGTGGTAGGCAAATACATAGACATGTATGTGGGCAAGCGGCGCGGTATGGTAAGCGATATGCTCGCCCTCCACAATTACTACGGCAACATCTTCCTTGAGGAACTCGAGAAGCAGGGGATGCCCACCGAGCTGCAATACCTCCCGGTGATAGAAAGCGCCCTGAAGCCCAACGCCGTCAGCCGCGTAGGTGCTACGGGTCTCTGGCAGTTCATGCCGGCCACAGCCAAGGGGCTCGGCATGGAGGTCAACTCCCTCGTGGACGAACGCCGAGATCCGCGCATATCATCGCGCAACGCCGCCAAATACCTCAAGCAGCTCTACAACATCTACGGCGACTGGTCACTCGCCATAGCCGCCTACAACTGCGGCCCCGGCAACGTCAACAAGGCTCTGCGCAGAGCCGGCGGAGGCAAGAAGGACTTCTGGGAAATCTACCGCTTCCTCCCTACTGAAACCCGCGGCTACGTCCCGGCATTCATCGCCGCAAATTATGCGATGAACTACTACAAGGAACACAACATACAGCCCCGAGTAGTGAGCCACCAGCTTGTGACAGACACAATCAAGGTCAACAAGCGCGTGCACTTCAACCAGATAGCCCAGGTGCTCAACATCCCCATCGATGAAATCAGGATGCTCAATCCGCAATACCGCAAGGATGTAATCCCCGGCGACATCAAGCCCTATACCCTCGTGCTCCCCTCCCAGCAGGTGCTCAGCTACGTAATGAGCGAGCCCCAGATACTCGCATATGACGAGGACATATACCGCCGTCGCACATATGTAGAGCCGCGCACCGCCGACGATGGCAGCGAAGGACTCGAGTACATCGATCCGGGCGCAGAGCAGCCCGACATGGCGCAGAGCCTCAATGCCACATATAACCTTGATCTCGTGCAGAGCTTCACCGATCGCCCCGTACAGAAGACCCATGTGGTGACCCGAGGTGAAAATCTTCGCGACATCGCACGTCAATACGGCGTCAGCGCCACCGACATCAAGAGATGGAACAACCTGCGCCGCGGCAAGGTGAAAGAGGGCGACAAACTCGTCATAGAGACCTATGAAGCCGACCTGACAGCCATCCCGTCACGCACCCAGGTCGACACCGAAGCCCTCGTGGCAAGCCGTACAGCCGTCCCTGCGCCACAACGCCGCAGCATGGAGACAGTGCCGCAGGTCCCTGCGCCCGCACCCAAACAGGAGACACCCGTCACCATAGTACCGGCAGCCACTTCGGCACAGGAGACACCGGCAACTGAGACAACCCCCAGCGTGCCGCAACGCAGAGTCTACGGTTCCTCAACACGCAATACAACCCCTGAGGCCGCTACCTCAACCGCTCCCGAGAAGCCGAAAACCACCGAAAAGGCCGCCAACCAACAGACTGTCTCATCAAAAAACAAGGCCGCTACCAACAAGGCTGACAAGCCTTCAAAAGCAAAGACAAAGAAAAACAAGAAGAAGACCTCCAAACCCAAGACATACACAATCAAGTCAGGCGACACCCTCGAACGCATAGCCAAGCGCAACGGCACCACCGTCAAGGCACTCCAGCGTGCCAACGGCATCAAAGGCAGCAGCATCCGCCCCGGCCAAAAACTCACCATCCCCAAGAAGTAACAGGCAACAAACCAATGCCGCTAACTTAAGGAATGCACCCATTGCAGTAGGGACATGCCATGGCATGTCCCTACTACATAGGAACGCCAGTTAAGCATTAACAACTGCTCATTGCGCATAACGGAGCCTCCGTAGGAAACTGATTTTTTAGGCAGCGCATATGTGTTAAAAGTAGGCTAATGCGCCCTATTAAAAGTTAAATTTTACTAATCGTGAGTCTTATAACGCCACAACTTCCTTAATATTAGGCGTATGATTTGGCATTTACGATAAAAAATGCTAATTTTGTGGTATTCCTAACACCGCGAGCGGAGGGGGCAATCAGCCTTCTCTTTTTTGTTTAGGTATGCACCTGAACCAAAGTTCGCCATATGACCATACCGCAATGATTGACAAGCAACTCATCATAGACACCGTAGAAAAGGCTATCAAAGATACCGACATATTTTTGGTAGACGTCCATGTCACCCCCGACAACAACGTGACAGTAGAAATCGACAATCCTACCGGCGTAGACATAGACACCTGCATGCGCATAACACGTGCCATAGAGGCCGACGTGGACCGCGATGTCGAGGACTACGAGCTGGAAGTTGGAAGCGCCGGACTTACGGCCCCTTTCAAGGTCAAAGGCCAGTATCTCAAAAACATCGGCAACGACATTGTGGTGCTGACACGCGACGGCCGCAAAATCAAAGGCGTGCTCAAGGACGCCACCGACGACACATTCACGGTTACGGTGTCAAAAAAAGTCAAACTCGAAGGCAAGAAGCGCCCTGAAATGGTAGAAGAGGACATCACCATGCCCATCGCCGACACCAAGAGCGTGACATATGACATCAAATTCTGAGACATTTATTATCAACGACATATAAAATACACCTATTAGATACACAACGAGATGGCTAAGAAAGTAGAAGCTCCTAACATGGTGGAGCGTTTTGCCGAATTTAAGGAACTCAAAAACATCGACAAAGCCACTATGATAAGTGTGCTGGAAGAATCTTTCCGCAACGTCCTCGCCAAAATGTTTGGCACCGATGAAAACCTCGATGTCATCATGAACCCCGACAAGGGCGACGTGCAGATATTCCAGAACCTGGAGGTGGTACCCGACGGTACAGTGACCGACCCCAACACACAGATCGGACTTACCGACGCCCGTGCCGACCATGACCCCGATGTGGAAATCGGAGAGGAACACACCAAGGAGATTTTCTTTGCCGACTTCGGCCGCCGTGCCATCCTCAACCTGCGCCAGACACTCCAGAGCAAGATTCTTGACCTGCAGAAGGAGAACATCTACGCCAAGTTCAAGGAACTCGAGGGTGAAATCGTCACCGGCGAAGTGTACCAGACATGGTCAAAGGAGACCCTGCTCCTTGACGACGACAAGAACGAGCTGCTTCTGCCCAAAAGCGAATCAATCCCCGGCGACTACTTCCGTAAAGGCGAGACAGTCCGCGCCGTCATATCAAGCGTTGACAACAAGAACAACAACCCAAAAATCACCGTATCGCGCACAAGCGACAACTTCCTGCGCCGCCTCTTCGAACTTGAAGTGCCCGAAATCCACGACGGACTCATCAACATCCGCGCCGTGGCCCGCATCCCGGGCGAACGCGCCAAGATAGCCGTAGAGAGCTACGATGACCGCATCGACCCTGTAGGCGCATGCGTGGGTGTCAAAGGCTCACGCATCCACGGCATCGTACGCGAGCTCCGCAACGAGAACATCGATGTCATCAACTATACCGCCAACCCCACCCTCTTCATCCAGCGAGCATTAAGCCCTGCACGTATCTCATCGATACGCCTTGACGAGGAGGAGAAGAAAGCCGAGGTATTCCTGCGCCCCGAAGAAGTGTCGCTCGCTATCGGCAAGGGCGGCCTCAACATCAAACTCGCTTCAATGCTCACCGGCTATGTCATCGACGTCTACCGCGACACCGAAGAAGCTTACGAGGAGGACATCTACCTTGACGAATTTAAGGACGAGATAGAGCCTTGGGTAATCGACGCCCTCAAAAACATCGGCTGCGTGACCGCAAAAAGCGTGCTCAACACACCGCGCCAGACCCTCATCGACAAAGCCGACCTCGAAGAGGAGACCGTCGACAACGTACTGTCAGTGCTCAATGCCGAGTTTGAAGACGAGGACGGCGCAGAAGCCGAAGCCGAAGTTGAAGCCGAAGTTTCAGATGCTGAAAAAGCAGCCGATAACGCTGCCACCGACGATGCAAAAGCCACCGATGCAAAAGCGGCATCCGAGGCCGAAGCCGAGAAGATTGATGATGATGTAGCCGACGAGGCCGAAAAACTCGTAGAATAAGTCCATCGCCACCTCCTCCCACCTCAAAATCATCATCAGTAACCCCAATAAAGACAATCCCCTAAACGATATATGGCGAGAACGAAAATCAGTAAAGTAGCAAAGGATTTCAACATATCAGTACAGACTGCAGTGGAATTCTTGCGCAAAAAAAACATCACAATCGACGACAACCCAAATGCTCGCATTGACGATGACGCATACGACATGCTGGCCAGAGAGTTTCAGCCCGACCAGGCGCTGAAGACACGCTCTGAGCGTCAGGCTGCAGACCGTCAGAAAGAGAAGGTAGTCACCCCTGCTGCACCAAAGGAGGCGCAGGCTAATGAAGAGGTGGAAATCAAAGTAACCCACCCCTCCGCTCCCCGCGTTCTCGGCCGTATCGACCTGACAACGGGGAAACCGATAGAGGAGCCTAAGGAAGAGAGCAAGCCAGCCGAAGCCCCCAAGGCCGAAAGCAAGCCTGTGGAGACACCTGTGGCCAAGCCCCAGCCCGAAACCAAGCCTGAGCAGCCCAAAGAGCCCGTGAAGCCGGCGGAAACACCCAAAGCTCCGGAGCCAAAGGAAGCCCCTGTAGCCAAGGAGAAAGCTCCCGAAAAGCCTCAGCCGGCTCCGGCAGCCGAAAAGGCGCCCTCAGCAGCTCCATCACCGGCCCCTAAAGCCGAGGCCCAGCCCAAAGAGCAGCCGGCGGCAACCGACAGCAAGCCCAAAGGGGAGGCTGTGTTCACCACAGCCACTACCATACAGGGCCCGACGCTCAATATCGTCGGCAAAATAGACCTGGATGCCATCAACCAGACCACACGCCCGAAAAAGAAGAGCAAAGACCAGCGCAAATCAGGAGATGCCGCAGCTGCCGGCGAGCGTCACAAACGCAAGCGCATCGGCGGCCGCGAGAAGGTCGACATCGAACGCCACGGCCAGAACCAGCAGCAGGGTGGCGGCGGTAACGGTGGCGGCGAACGTCGCAACGGCAACCAGCAAGGCGGCAACCGCCGCGGAAATGACCGCAAGAACGAAAACAAGCGTCCGCAGCATACCGAAATCAAGGAGGAGGACGTACAGAAGCAGGTTAAAGACACTCTGGCTCGTCTGACCAGCAAGGACAAGGGTCAGAAGAGAGGTGCCAAATGGCGCAAAGAGAAACGCGAGGCATTCGCTAACCGCGAGCGCGAGGCCGCACAGCTTGAAGCAGCCGAAAACAAGGTGCTCAAGCTGACCGAGTTCGTGACCGCCAACGACCTTGCATCGATGATGGATGTGCCTATCAACAACATCATCGCCACCTGCATGACCCTCGGCGTGATGGTATCCATAAACCAGCGCCTGGATGCCGAGACCATCAATATCGTGGCCGAAGAGTTCGGCTTCAAGACCGAATACGTATCTGCCGAGGTCGTAGAAGCCATCCATCAGGAAGAGGACAAGGAGGAAGACTTAGAGACACGTCCGCCCATCGTCACAGTCATGGGCCATGTGGACCACGGCAAGACTTCGCTCCTTGACTACATACGTAACGCCAACGTCATAGCCGGAGAGGCCGGCGGCATCACACAGCACATTGGTGCCTACAATGTCAAGCTCTCCGACGGACGCCACATAACATTCCTTGACACCCCGGGCCACGAAGCCTTCACCGCCATGCGTGCCCGCGGCGCCAAAGTGACCGACATCGTAATCGTCATCGTAGCCGCTGACGACGATGTGATGCCCCAGACCGTCGAAGCACTCAACCATGCCTCGGCTGCCGGTGTGCCCATAGTATTCGCCATCAACAAGATAGACAAGCCGGCCGCCAATCCCGACAAAATCAAGGAGCAGCTTGCAGCCATGAACTATCTGGTGGAAGAATGGGGCGGCAAATACCAGAGCCAGGACATCTCCGCCAAGAAGGGTATCGGCGTAGAGGAACTGATGGAGAAGGTGCTTCTTGAAGCCGAACTCCTCGAACTCAAGGCCAACCCCAACCGCAACGCCACCGGCTCAATCATAGAGTCATCGCTTGACAAGGGCCGTGGATATGTGGCCACAGTGCTCGTCAGCAACGGCACACTCCATGTCGGCGACACCATCCTCGCCGGTACACACTACGGCAAAGTCAAGGCGATGTTCAACGAGCGTAACCAGCGCATCAAAGAGGCCGGACCGGCGACACCTGTTCTCATCCTCGGTCTCAACGGCGCTCCTACAGCCGGCGACACATTCAATGTCATGGACTCGGAGCAGGAAGCCCGCGAAATCGCAGGCAAGCGCGAGCAGCTCCAGCGCGAGCAGGGCATGCGTACCGCCAAGCGACTCACCCTCGAGGACATCGGACGCCGCCGCATCATCGGCAACTTCCAGGAGCTCAACATCATCGTCAAAGGTGATGTGGACGGCTCTATCGAGGCTCTGTCTGACTCGCTCATCAAGCTGTCGACCGACGAGATACAGGTCAATGTGCTTCACAAGGCCGTCGGCGAGATTTCAGAAAGCGATGTCACCCTCGCAGCAGCTTCCGATGCCGTCATCATCGGCTTCCAGGTGCGTCCCTCACTGGCCGCACGCCGCGCCGCCGAGCGTGACGGTGTGGAAATACGCCTCTACTCTGTCATCTATCAGGCCATCGAGGAGGTCAAGGACGCCATGGAAGGCATGCTTGCCCCCGAACTCAAGGAGGAAATCACCGGCACCGCCGAAGTGCTTCAGGTATATCACATATCCAAGGTGGGCACCATCGCCGGAGCAATCGTCCGCGAGGGCAAAATCAAGCGTGGCAGCAAGGTGCGCCTCATCCGTGACGGCATCGTCCGCTACACAGGCGACCTCGGCTCACTCAAACGCTTCAAGGACGATGTCAAGGAGGTGCTTTCAGGATATGACTGCGGTCTGTCGATAGCCGGATACAACGACATCCAGGAAGGCGACATGATCGAGGCCTTCGAAGAGATTGAAGTCAAAAAGACACTGTAAAACAAGATGTAAGAGTATATGCGTAACGCATATATCAACATAGGTTCCAACGAGGGCGACCGCCACCACAACATAGAGGTGGCGGTCGCCCTCGTAATTGAAATGACAGCCGGAGCCGTCGGCATCAGCAGCGAAGACGCCGATTGCGCCCTGTCGGAGATATACGAAAGCGAGCCATGGGGCTATGACTCGCCTAACAGATTCCTCAACCAAGGGATGAGAATCGCCGTGCCATCCGACATGTCGCCATATGACATATTGGACATACTGCTGAGAGCACAACACACAATCAGCACCCGGTCACACCGCCGCAGTGACGGCAGCTATGCCGACCGTCTCATAGATATAGACTTCATAGCACTGGACGATGTCACGATAGACTCCGAGCGGCTCACATTGCCTCATCCACGCGCACACCTGCGCGCATTTGTCATGCATCCTCTCACAGAGACCCTCCCGAAGCGGTAATCACCAGCCACCGCTGGCACCGCCGCCCATCGTGGAGCCGCCGCCAAAGGAGCCGCCGGAGAAACCGCCACCACCGCCGAATCCGCCACGGCCACCGCCTCCGGGCAATATCACCACTGGAGGAAGTTTGGCTATCGGATATGTACGGTTGAAATTGTTGCGGCAATGATTGCAGTGGAATATCTTGGCTCCAATCCCCTCGGTGGTCACTGACGGCTTGCGCAGGACCTGATTGCCCACAAGACGGGCCGAGCGTGTATGGCACAAATCACACTCCACATACTGCGATGAATGGTTGACATACGGCTCGACCACCGTATCATGGCACACAGGGCACAGCCACACGTCATAGTCAACAGAATTAAGTTCCTCCTCGGTGTTTTGCGGAGCTGTCAGATACTGATTATCAGTCACCTCGTCGAGCCGCTGCATCTTGCCGTGGCCGTTAGGACACAGGCGCGGACGCATACGGATGCGCCGCAGCTTGACAGTTATCACCCACCACAGAAGCAGTGGGAGTCCGCAACCGAATATGGCCAGCATCAGAGCCGGCACACGCAGACGCATGATTTTGTCATAACGCATATGCGCACTGTCACGGCGTGTGGATACAAGCACATAGATGTACACGAGAATCAGGATAGCCGTAATGACCACACCGAATATGAAATATCCCTTGAAAAACTGTCCGAGAGTCAGGTCGTCCTCGTCACGTGCACCGGCATTGTTGGGATATTTCGACATCAGTTCATCCCGGGCGGCAGGGTCGGCGAGTATCTCGTTTAAAGCATTGACAGCCGCGATGGTGCCGCCGTCATAATCTTCCCGGGCCATGCGCGGAGCCATGACATTGCGGATGATACGGCTCGCAATTGCATCCGGTATAAGCCCCTCCACGCCCTGGCCGGTACGTATCACCGCCCGGCGCTGGTCACGGCTTATCAATATCAGCAGTCCGTTGTCCTTGTCCTGTTTGCCTATGGCCCATGATTCAAACAGGTCGGTGGCATAGGTGTCGAGGTCATCGGTATCGGCACTGTCAATCACCACCACCACAGGCTCGGCAGAGGTAGTGCGCCATATGTTGCCGAGAGTGCCGTCAAGCTCGCGCACAGCTGCATCCGACAGGATGCCGGCGGGATCGGACACATAGCGTGTGCTGTCAGAGAGATGCACGTTGGGGATGTCTGCAACGGAGTATTCGGCCCTGGAAGGCAGAGCCACAGCAAGCAGCATCGCCATCAACATCATCAGATGTGTATTGATGCCGCTACGCATAGCTATAAGTTTATTCATATATGGAAGGATACTTTTCATCAGTTATTGATTTTGAGGCTCATGCCATTGAGTTTACGGTATAGGTCAAGGGCATAGACATCGGTCATGCCGCTGACATGGTCAAGGGCTGCCTGTATCTTGCCGTAGAGCGTTGGAGCGTCCACGTCATATTGCTGCGGCACCTGCGACAGTAGCAGACGTGAATAGTTGAGATGCGGATGCCTGACGGCTTCAATCAACGCATCGACCAGGAAGCTGATGATACGGTTACCGGCCAGCTCGATATCCACAACATCGCTCGAACTGTATATCTTGTCACACGACAGGCTGCAACAAGCCTGATAGGCACGGCGCGGACCGTCGGCTATATGCTGCACGAGAGGGCCTGAAAATGTCCCTGCCATGATGGCATCTTCATTGGCGATGAAGGTCTGTGCGCACGCATTGACCAGAGTGCCGATGACGCTTGACCTGAGGTAGGCCACCTTTTCATTAGGGTCATCAAGCCTGGTCATCATATCTACCCGGCGGTTACGGACGGGAGTGTCGAAGAAATTAAGGAAGTGGTCTATCACCTCGTCATGTGAGAGGATGCGCAGCTTGTGGGCATCCTCTATGTCCATGATTTCATAGCAGATGTCGTCAGCTGCCTCAAGGATATATACGAGCGGATGACGCGCATACCTGACAGCCCCGTCGGGAGCATCCTGCCTGAGCATGCCGAGCGCATCGGCCACTTTGACGAAATAGTCACGTTCGGAAGCAAAGAAACCGAATTTGCTGCGGTCACCGGCAAGCGATGACTGATACGGATACTTGACAATGGACGCAAGCGTAGAGTATGTCATGGCGAATCCGCCGTCCCTGCGCCCTTTGAACTGATGGGTCAGTAGCCTGAACGCATTGGCATTGCCCTCGAAGTTGACAAAATCCGCCCATTGGTCGGCATCAAGCTGTGACTGCAATTCCATGCCAGGGCCTTCGCTGAAATAGGTCGCGATGGCCTTCTCGCCCGAGTGGCCGAAAGGAGGGTTGCCGAGGTCATGGGCCAGACACGCAGCAGCCACTATCTCCCCTATCGCATCGAGCTTTTGGAGCCATGGCTCCGAGGCATACTTGGGGCGCAGACCGGCCGCTATATCATTGGCCAACGAACGGCCTACACATGCCACCTCCATGCTGTGGGTGAGGCGGTTATGCACAAAGATGCTCCCCGGCAGAGGGAACACCTGAGTTTTGTTTTGCAATCGGCGGAAAGGCGATGAAAACACCAGACGGTCAAAATCTCTCTGGAAATCGCTGCGCTCCCCGGCCCGGTTGCTGTGAATATCTTCAAGCCCGAGCCTCCGGTCACTGATAAGATTGTCCCAATGCATGGTGTCAGCCATAATAGATTGCGATTACAGGGTGTAATGTTTATATCTTGCCGGGCATCACTCCTTCTCGCCGTAGGCAAGGTCTCCTGCATCACCGAGGCCGGGCACTATGTAGGAGTGGGCATTGATTTCCGGGTCGATCGCTCCCACCCATATCGACGTCCTGTCAGCCGGGAAGGTCTTGGCCACGTAGTCGACGGCCTGTTGTGACGCTATTACAGATACCACGTGCACCTGTGCCGGCTCACCTTTGGTCAACAGAGCCTTATAGCTCAGTTCCATCGAGCCGCCCGTGGCCAGCATCGGATCCACGAGTATCAGAGTCTTGCCGTCAAGCCGCGGTGAGGCTATGTACTCTATGAAGATGTCAAAGTCATCTTTCTCACGATATTTGCGGTAGGCACTGACAAAAGCGTTTTCGGCCCGGTCAAAGAAGTTGAGGAAACCCTGATGGAACGGCACTCCGGCACGGAATATCGTACCGAGCACCACCTTCTCGTCAAGCACCTGACACTGGGCGGTAGCCAGAGGAGTCTCCACCCCGATGGTAGTATAGTTTAGCGTCTTGCTTATCTCATAAGCCATTATTTCGCCCACCCTCTCAAGGTTACGGCGAAACCGCATCATGCTGCCCTGGATATTGACATCCCTCATTTCGGCCATATACTGGCTGATAAGCGAGGGTGTCTCGGCGAAATTGACTACTTTCATAATACAGATTTAAGAAGATGAGCGAGCTTAGGAAATTCTATAAATCGTTGATGGTGTTGCAAAAAGCATTTTGCTCTGATGCTGTTATTTTGTCGTAGGGACATGCCACGAACTTAAGGAATGTCCCTACTACATATGAACGACATTCAAGCATTAACGACTTCTTAAATTAGTGACATTGTGCCATGGCATGTCCCTACTATGATGGGTGCATTCCTTACAGCCATGCAATTTGACTGTTTTGCAACACCGGCAAATAAATCCTTTGTGAGTAAAGAAATATCAGATGGACAGACGGCGGAGAGTGTCAAGCAGGTCGCGGTTGATGGGCTTGTCGTTCTTGATGGCCTTGGAGAAAGGCACATATACAATCTCGTCATTGGCGAGTCCTATCATGACGTTGCGCTGGTCCTCAAGGAGGGCGTCGATGGCTGCGGCACCCATGCGCGAAGCAAGGATGCGGTCACGCGCAGTGGGAGAACCGCCACGCTGGAGATGTCCCAGGATAGACACACGCACGTCATAGCCGGGATATTCATTCTTGACGCGCTCGGCAAGAGCCATCGCACCCCCGGTAATCGGGCTTTCGGCCACAAGCACTATAGAGGAGTTCTTGGACTTACGGAATCCGTTCTGAATCAGTTCGGCAAGCTGGTCGACCTCGGTAGAAATTTCCGGGATGATGGCAGCCTCGGCACCACTGGCTATGGCACCGTTGAGCGCGAGAAATCCGGCATCGCGTCCCATCACCTCTATGAAGAAAAGTCGCTCATGGCTCGTGGCTGTGTCGCGTATCTTGTCGACACACTCCATGATGGTATTGAGGGCAGTATCATAGCCGATGGTGAAATCGGTGCCGTAGAGGTCATTGTCAATGGTGCCCGGCAGACCGATGATGGGGAAGTTGAACTCGTTGGCAAAAATACGCGCACCGGTCAGCGAACCGTCACCGCCGATTACCACCAGAGCGTCGATGCCGTGGCGGCGCAGATTGTCATAAGCCAGCTGGCGGCCTTCGGGAGTCTGGAACTCCTTGCAGCGTGCCGTCTTGAGAATCGTACCGCCGGCCTGGATGATATTTGACACATTCTGAGTCCTGAACTCCACGATTTCATCCGTTATGAGACCGCGGTAGCCGCGATATATGCCCTTTACTGAAAAGCCGCTGAATATAGCCGAACGAGTGACCGCACGGATAGCCGCGTTCATGCCTGGAGCGTCACCTCCGGAGGTGAGTATGCCTATGCACTTGATTTCTGCCATGATATTTTAGAGTTTACGTGTTTTTTGAGTGGGTTGAATCGTGAACTGTAAATACTTTTTTTAATAAGTACAAATATAGCGATATTTGGTTTAAGATACGATTTTTTCAAGCAAAAGCATTGGCAAATTTAGAGGGTGTTTAATAACAAAAGTTAAATCCTGAGCTGCGGATTTTGAGATG
>ERZ1027217.122-NODE-122-length-44970-cov-13.171368_pt1 | contig 44970 bp, 53 predicted proteins | sample MGYA00519268_ERZ1027217 | MGnify/ENA primary metagenome ERZ1027217 (study PRJEB26926, sample SAMN06164537) | human gut metagenome | biome: ENVO:00009003; feature: ENVO:2100002; material: ENVO:00002003 | host: Homo sapiens | place: USA | collected 2012 ...
TTGCTGCGGATGCGGCAACGCCCTGTGTGGGGTATTTGGGTCGGGTGGGATTACTTGTTGATGATGACCTTGGTGGCTGTGGTGCCTACGCGCTTGATGTAGGTCTGGCCGTTGATGAGGGCGTCGGCGTTGACGCGGTTGCCCTGAAGGTCGAAGTATGTGGCTTCGGCGGCTTCGTCAGCGGCGAGGTCAGCGATTGAAGATGCCATGAGATGGCCGTTGAATGCCACGACAAGAGGTGTTACTTGGGTTTTGTCGTTTTCATAGTCGGAATACCAGTTTACATCAATGTCAAAATGGGCGACGCCCTGAGCTGTAGTAGTGCAACTCTTACCATCTCCGTTGGCAAGGATGACCTGTGCGTGGATGCTACCTCCGGCAAGAGACATGTCTTCAACGGTGGCGTTGTAGGTCACTATGCCATCAGCAGTAGTGGTTGTTACATTGTCCACACGGATATCTCCGAGATTTACCGGTCCGTTGCCGAGGTCAATGATAAGGTCGGGGAGGACGAAGTCAACGACCCCATCGCTGACCGGGATTATGTATACCTTGCCTGTGCCTGCACCATTGAGTATGTCTGAACCGAAGAGTTCTACGGTGAGAGAGCCGGGCGTAGAGCCGTCATAGCACTTTGCATTGGCAGGGATTTCGGCAGCGAAGTTTGCCATGGATGCGCCCATGACGAGTGATAGGATAGATGCGTAAATTTTCTTCATAAGGGAATGTTTTAGTGTGTATGTGATGATAATTTGCGCAAAGATACGGACTTTTCCGTAACAGATTGCAAATGTTTGTGTTAAAAGTGGTGTATGCTGTGACTGCGTATGGTTGTAGGGATATGCCGTGGCATGTCCGCATACCCCAGGGTGTGAAAATGCATCGTCTGATGGGCGGACATGCCACGGCATGTCCCTACAAAGGCAAAAGAGGCGCATCCTGTGACGGGTGCGCCTCCTTGTGTATGCTGGATGATGGGGATTAGTTGTTGGCGATAACCTTGGTGGCTTTGCCGTTGACGAGCTTGATGTAGGTCTGGCCGTTGACGAGGGCGTCGGCGGCTACGGCGTTGCCGTAGAGGTCTACATAGCGTACATCGGCAGAGGTCATGTCGATCACGTCGTTGATAGATGAGCCGGCAGGGAGGAACTTCACAGTGTAGACGTGTGAGTTCTGGTCGTCGGCATCGGTGCCATGGTCGTTGGTGACGGTGATTGTTGCCACATTGTTCTGCTGGTCAAGTTCAACTGCTGCCTTGGCTACACCGCTGTTGCCCATAGTTGTGGCTTTGAGGTCTGCCTCATTGGTGGGCATCACCTCGTCAAGTGCGTAATCGAACTTGTCAGGGTCAAAGTCGGCGATGTCAGCATCCTTGAATTTCAGGCCGCTCAGACGGCTGTAGTACACGAGCTTGACATTGTCTACGGTCAGTTCGTTGCCTTGTTTAGGTTCTGTTGAGAAATAATTGCCAGCACCGAAGATTACGTTGATTTTTTCGGGAGTCTTATCTGAAAGATATTTAAACGGTATTTCCAAAGACTTCCATGTGTCCTGAGCCTCTTGGATGGCATAATTGATTTTAGAAACCAGTTCGAAATCATCAGATTTTGTCACATCGCCACCCTTTGCGGTCTCCATATCAAGGATGTTGCGGTCGCGGTTAACCATTGTTGTAGTGGTAGGTTTAGAGCCAATACTTACGGGTACATCGGCTTGTGAAGTGCTGCCAGTCCAGATATATGCTATCACTGTGGCTTGTTCGTTTGAACCTTCTGCAAGGGTACGCTTGTAGTCAAAAAGTATGGCATCTGGACGGTAGGCAAAATCAATTCCGCCGAATGATCCGCCGTCTTTCTCGGCTCCTAATGTGTTTGCGGTGTTCCAGGTGGTTCCAAGAGTGATGTAGCCTGGTACTGTTTGGGCCTTTACTACGGAATTAGGGGAGTTTTTCAGTAATACAGCACTGGCAGATTCGTAACCTTCAGTCTTGTCTCCGACTGTGGTTTTCCCCATCCATCCAAGGATTTTGATTTTATATCCAGCCACATTGGCGATGGTCCAAGCAGCAGGGGTGGTTCCAGATGTAGTCGTCTCTCCTCCAGTGTAGGGGCTGCATGCTGCCCAATCATCCTCGAAGCCGGCGTTGGGGAGCTGCTGCGCGGCCATGGAGGCGGTCACGCTGAGAGCAGCGAGCATGATGTAAAATTTCTTCATGATTCTTCTTTTTTAGTTAGATTATTGTTTCCTATTGCAATATCCGCGATGCGGAGTGAACTTACCAACTTTTTATGCAAATTACGCGCAAATTTACGAACTTTTTCGTTAAAACCAACTGCTTGAAAGAAAAATGATGCTGTGTGTGGCGAGAGTTCTGCCGCGTCCTGTGTTTCCCTGATTTTGGTTGACTGTCAAAGTCGTTAATGCTTAAATAGCGTTCATATGTAGTAGGGACATGCCACAATGCTGTTTAATTAAGCAAGCGTAAATGCTCGAATGGCGTTCATATGTAGTAGGGACATGCCATGGCATGTCGCCTAAAGTCATGCTAATGAGAGTGTTGCGTCAGCAGACATGCCATGGCATGTCCCTACTACGATGTGTGCATTCCTTAAGTGAACAGCATTGGGACATGCCATGGCATGTCGCCTAAAACCATGCAAATGAGGGGCCTCGCGTCAGCAGACATGCCATGGCATGTCCCTACTGCGAAGAGTGCATTCCTTAAGTTAGTGACATTGTGCCATGGCAGGTCCCTACTACAATATATGTTTATGTTTACAAGGGCGATGGGTCTGAGTGTCATTTAGATTACGGCGGTTTCTCTGATGTCAGGCTCGTTGTGGGCCGTGTGGCTGCGTGATGGGGATTCGCATTGCGTGTATTAAAAATAATGTGTAACTTTGTGCGTTAAAATTCTTATAATAACCGACGTGGAAACCAAATACATCTTCGTGACCGGCGGTGTGGTGTCGTCTCTTGGAAAGGGCATCATATCGTCATCTCTCGCCTGCCTGCTCAAGGCCCGCGGCTATCGCGTGACTATACAGAAGTTTGACCCCTATATCAACATCGACCCGGGTACGCTCAACCCCTACGAGCACGGCGAGTGTTACGTGACTGTCGACGGCCATGAGGCCGACCTCGACCTGGGTCACTATGAGAGGTTTACCAACGTACATACCACCCGCGCCAACAATGTCACCACCGGACGCATCTACCAGAGCGTCATCGACAAGGAGCGCCGCGGCGACTATTTAGGCAAGACCGTACAGATCATACCCCATATCACCGATGAAATCAAGCGCAACGTCAAGCTGCTCGGCCAGACCGGCAACTTTGATTTCATCATCACGGAGATAGGCGGTACTGTGGGCGACATCGAGTCGCTGCCTTATCTGGAGAGTGTGCGTCAGCTCCGCTGGGAGTTGGGCCGCAACGCCCTCTGCATCCATCTGACCTACGTGCCCTATATCCGAGCAGCCAAGGAGCTCAAGACCAAGCCCACGCAGCACTCTGTCAAGCAGCTGCAGGAGGTGGGTATCCAGCCCGATGTGCTCGTGCTTCGCACCGAGAGGGAGATTCCCCTGGCCATGCGCAAGAAGATAGCGTTGTTTTGCAACGTGGCTCCCGATGCCGTCATCCAGTCTGTCGACGTGCCGAGCATCTATGAGGTGCCCATCAAGATGCACGAGCAGCACCTTGACGAAATCGTGCTCAACAAGATGGATGTCTCCGTCAACGGCGAGCCTGACATGCACCAGTGGATGCACTTCCTCGACAAGCTCCACCGCGCCGACAAGACCGTCACGATAGGTCTCGTGGGCAAATATGTGGAGCTCCAGGATGCCTACAAGTCCATCAACGAGGCCCTGCTTCATGCCGCCACCTATAATGACCACAAGCTCGACCTGCGCTATATCCACTCCGAGAAGCTCAACGAGGGCAATGTCAAGGAGCTGCTCCGCGGGCTTGACGGCGTGATTGTGGCCCCCGGCTTCGGCCAGCGCGGCATCGACGGCAAATTTGTGGCCCTGAAATACACACGCGAAAACGACATACCCACATTCGGCATCTGTCTTGGCATGCAGTGCATGGTCATAGAGTTTGCCCGCGATGTGCTCGGACTGCCCGAGGCCAACTCTGTGGAGATGAACATCAACACTCCCGACAATGTCATAGACCTCATGGAGGAGCAGAAGAATATCAGCAACATGGGCGGCACGATGCGTCTCGGAGCCTATGACTGCCATCTCACCGCAGACTCCAAGGCTGCCAAGGCCTACGGCACCACCGACATCAAGGAGCGTCACCGCCACCGCTACGAGTTTAACAACGACTACCGCGAGCGGTTTGAGGCTGCCGGCATGCGCTGTGTGGGCGAGAATCCTGCATCACACTTAGTGGAGGTGGTGGAGCTGCCGGACAAGCGCTGGTTCATAGGCACCCAGTACCATCCCGAATACTCGAGCACCGTGCTCAGCCCTGCACCCCTCTTTGTGGACTTCGTCAAGGCTGCCATAGAATACCACGAGGCTGAGAACTTGGAGACAGTGGCCGAGTGCAAGGCCTGAAAGGGTCAGTCTCCGTCACAATCATCTACCCTGTACATCCCATAGTAAAAATAATACGGACTGATTAATGGATAAAAACACACTTCGCGGCCTGATATTCATGGCTCTGCTCATCATCGGCTTCATGTGGCTCAACAGCCCCAGCAAGGAGGAGCAGGAGCGTCAGCGTCAGCTCGCCGAGCAGCAAGCCCAGGCCGAGCAGCAGAAGGCTGCCGAGGGTGCAGTGCTGACACTTGACAGCATCTCGCCCGATGAAATAGTCAACATACGCGCCACGGTGCGCCAGTATGGCAAGCGTGACAGCGTCAACGATGTATATTCGCTCCGCGGAGCCAACAGCACCCTCAATGTCAGCGGCTCCGGCGACATCAGCGGTACGGTCAACGCTGCCGGAACCCCGGTGGCCGTGGCCGATATTCTCGACCGCAATCTCGAGCGCGTGCCCAAAAACGTCATGGCCGCGGCGGTCAAGACGCTCAAAACCGATATTGACGGCATCAGCCGCTACCAGGGGTTTGCAAAATTCCTATCGGGCGACTCCACGGTCACTCGCCTCGCCAACAAGGACATAACACTTGAAATCTCCAACAAGGGCGGCAGCATAGCCCGTGCGACCCTCAACAACTACGACAGCTACGACTCCGCCAAGGTGGAGATGATGGCACCCGGACGTGACAGCTACAGCTTCACTCTGACATCGGCCACACGCCGGTTTGTCACGAGCGAGTTTTACTTCACCCCGGTGGTCGAGAGCGATTCCACCGTGCTGATGCAGCTTGACCTCGGCGGCGGAGCGGTGTTCGGCTTGCGCTACACCCTGCCCAAGGAGGGTTATCTGGTCAAGATGGATGTCGTACAGGCCGGCATGGCATCGGTCATCCCTCCGTCGGTGGCGTCCATGGACTTCAACTGGAACTCCATGATGACCCGTACAGAGGCCGGGCGCGTCTATGAGGAGCGTCAGAGCGGCCTATATTATCAGCTGGCCGGCGGCGATGTCGACAATCTCAGCGAGAGCGGCGACGATGACGAGGACCTGACCCAGCGCGTCAAGTGGGTCGGTTTCAAAAACCAGTTCTTCTCGTCGGTCATCATAGCGCGCACCAATTTCACCTCGGCCGAACTGAAATCGGTGGAGCTGGAAAACAATCCCGACTTCATCAAGTCGATGTCTATGGCCTCGACACTTGAATACTCGTCATCGCTGGCCAATCCGGCATCGTTTACATTCTTCATCGGCCCCAACAGCTATCCGCTGCTCAAGGACCTCGAGAAGAACATCGTGCCTGACGAGAATCTGCACCTGACCAAGCTGATACCTCTCGGCTGGAGCCTGTTCCGCTGGATCAACACGCTGATTATCATCCCGGTGTTCACGTTCCTCGGACATTATATCAGCAACTACGGCATCATCATACTGCTGCTGACCATCTTCATCAAGATAATTCTCTTCCCGTTTACCTACAAGAGCTACATGTCACAGGCCAAGATGCGTGTGCTGCAGCCCGAAATCAAGGCTATCAACGAGAAGTATCCCGGTCAGGAAAACGCCATGAAGCGCCAGCAGGAGACCATGGCACTCTACAGCCGCGCCGGCGCGAGCCCGTTCTCCGGCTGTCTGCCTATGCTGCTGCAGCTGCCTATCCTTGTGGCCATGTTCCAGTTCTTCCCGTCGGCCATAGAGCTGAGAGGGGAGCCGTTTCTGTGGGCCAAGGACCTCTCCGCTCCTGATGCCATAGTTTCATGGACCACCAACATCCCCTTCATATCGGGTACATTCGGCAATCACATCAGCCTCTTCTGCCTGTTGATGACCGTCACCAATATCATCTACACCAAGCTCAACATGCAGAGCCAGCCCACCGGCGACTCCATGCCGGGCATGAAGTGGATGATGTACCTGATGCCGGTGATGTTCCTTGTGTTCTTCAACAACTATGCCGCCGGCCTGAGCTACTACTACTTCGTGTCGCTGCTTATCACCATCATACAGACCTATATCTTCCGCCGCGTAGTCGACGAGGAGAAGGTGCGTGCCACCATGGAGGCAAATGCCAAGAAGCCCAAAAAGAAGAAGAGCGGCTTCATGGCCCGTCTGGAGGAGGCTCAGCGCAAGCAGCAGGCCATGATACGCGAGCAGCAGAAAAACGCCGGCAAGGGCGGAGCCAACCGTCGCCGCTGATAGCGAGTCACGGCAATGTGAAAAAAATGGCGTGGATCATTGCTGCGCTTCTATGATATAATAATTGTAATCAATCGTTGTAGGGACATGCCATGGCATGTCGCCAAGAGCGTAACCATCAGGGTTAAACGTGTATGGCAACAGGTGACATGCCATGGCATGTCCCTACAACGGATAAATATGATCTCTCCCCTCACTGATGGCACTGATGGACGATAACGACTTTGACATCCGCGCTGCCCAAAGCTCCGCGGCCGGCGAACGCGACTTCGAGAAAGCGTTGCGCCCGGGGCGTTTTGAGTCGTTTACGGGTCAGGATAAGGTCGTGGAGAATCTCAAAGTGTTTGTCACGGCAGCCAAGATGCGTGGCGAGGCACTTGACCATATCCTCTTCTACGGCCCTCCGGGATTGGGGAAAACCACGCTCTCGGGCATCATTGCCAACGAGCTCGGGGTGGGGATGAAAGTCACCTCTGGTCCGGTGCTTGACAAGGCCGGAGACCTCGCCGGCATATTGACCTCGCTGGAGGAAAACGATGTGCTTTTTATCGACGAAATCCATCGTCTGCGTCCCGAGGTGGAGGAGTATCTGTACTCCGCCATGGAGGACTACCGCATCGACATCACCATCGACAAAGGTCCCGGCGCACGCTCGGTGCAGCTTACTCTGTCGCCGTTCACGCTCATAGGTGCCACCACCCGCAGCGGTCTGCTTACCGCACCGCTCAGGGCGCGTTTCGGCATCAACTGTCATCTGGAATATTACGACCATGAGCTGCTGGAGCGCATCATACTCCGCTCTGCCAAGCTCCTTGGCGTGAAATGCCGTGCGGAAGCTGCCCATGAGATAGCCTTGCGCAGCCGCGGTACGCCACGTATCGCCAATTCGCTTCTGAGGAGGGTACGTGACTTCGCCCAGGTCAAAGGCTCAGGCGACATAGACCCCGAGATAGCGCGTTATGCCCTCGAGGCTCTAAATATCGACCGCTACGGCCTTGACGAGATAGACAACAAGCTGCTCGGGACCATAATCCACAAATTCGGCGGCGGTCCCGTGGGCCTCTCCACTATTGCCACCGCCCTCGGCGAGGACCGTGGCACCATCGAGGAGGTCTACGAACCGTTTCTCATCAAAGAGGGCTTCATCAAGCGCACACCTCGCGGCCGCGAAGTCACCGATCTCGCTTTCCGCCATCTCGGAGTGGACCGCTACGACCTCGGCCGCCAGACCACCATCGACTTCTAAACCATCACTTAATCCAAAATAAGGCGTCAATATGGCCGGCACTAAATCGCTCTTCAAGGACACTGCCATCTATGGGGTGAGCAGCATAGTGGGCCGATTCCTCAACTGGTGTCTGGTGCCTCTGTACACCATAATGTTCCCGGCTGCGGAGTATGGAGTGGTGACATATGTCTACTCCATCGTGGCCCTTGCCCTGATCATACTGACCTACGGCATGGAGACCGGCTTCTTCCGCTTTACCAACCATGACCGCTACAAGGACCCCACCGAGGTCTATTCCACATCGCTGCTCTCGCTTGCATCGACATCAGCGGCGTTTCTGGTGGCGCTGCTTGTGTTCATCCGTCCGATAAGCGATGCCATAGAGTGCCGGGGCCACGAAGACTATGTCATCATGATGGGTATCGCCGTGGCAGTGGACGCATTCACCTCCATACCGTTTGCCTATCTCAGATTCCGGCACCGTCAGATGCGGTTTGCCACCCTGAGGCTCATAAGCATCGCTCTCAATATCGGGCTTAATCTGTGGTTCATACTGATATGTCCCTGGCTTGTCAGACAGGCACCGTCACTGTCGTGGATCTATGACCCTTCTTACGGCATAGGCTACATATTCCTGGCCAATCTGATTTCGTCGGGAGTGGTGTTGCTGCTGATGATACCCGAATTGCGCGGATTCCGCTGGCGTTTCAACTCCACGCTGTGGCGTGAAATGCTCCGATACAGCTATCCGCTGCTTGTGCTCGGCATAGCCGGCATCATGAACCAGACCATTGACAAGATACTGTATCCGTCGCTTGCCCCCGACAAGGCTACGGCCATGCAGGAGCTCGGCATCTATGGAGCCAACTACAAGATAGCCATAGTGATGGTGATGTTCATACAGGCATTCCGTTTCGCCTACGAGCCCTACATATTTGCACGTGACAAAGAGAGCGGCCGCTCCGGCACGTCGGCTTACAGCGAGGCCATGAAGTATTTCGTCATCTTCGCGCTCTGCATATTCCTCGGGGTGATGTTCTATATCGACATCATCAAATATTTCATCTCGCCCAAGTATTTCTCAGGGCTTAAGGTGGTGCCGGTGGTGATGCTCGGCGAATTTTTCTTCGGTGTCTTCTTCAATCTTTCGGTATGGTATAAGTTGACCGACAAGACCCTGTGGGGTATGTGGTTTTCGCTTCTCGGGCTTGCCGTCACGCTTGTGCTCAATGTGTTGCTCGTGCCGCGTTTCGGCTATATGGGATGTGCGTGGGCTGCGTTTTGCTGCTATGGCGTGATGATGGTGACGAGCTATTTCATAGGTCAGCGCCGTTATCCTATAAGCTACCATGCCGGGCGGTTGGCCGTCATCTTTGCCTTTGCCATGGCCCTGTATGGAGTGTCACTTCTTGTGGCAACCCGGTTGCCGTGGGTCAACATGCTTATCCGCACACCGCTGCTGGTGGTTTTCATCGCCGTGGTGATGAAGATGGAACATATATCACCTCGCTCACTCATACCCTCTCGCCGCCATGCCTGATAATTTGACACCCTCAGCCTCGGCTGAAACGCATAAACCCATCAAAGTCACGATTCTCTGCCACAGTGACAAGCTCGGTCAGCCCTCGGTGGTCACCCACAGGCTGATGAGGGCGTTGCGCCGCATCGGTGTGGATGCGCGGATGGTGGTGTTCACACGTCTGACATATGACGAGAACATATCCAAGGTGAGTTCGCTGTTTATGCGCGTCATGCGTTTCCAATATGAGCGGGCACGGATATTGCTGGCAAACCGCATGCACCTTGACACCCTCTTTGACGTCTCGATAGCCAATGTCGGCTGCCGTCTGGCCTCACATCCGTGGGTGCGCGAAGCCGACATTGTGGTGCTCAGCTGGATTAACCAGGGGCTCCTGTCGCTCAAGGAAATCAGGCGCATAGGGCGTCTGCGTAAGCCCATGGTGTGGATCATGCACGACATGTGGAATTTCACAGGCATCTGCCATCATGCGCAGGGATGTACACGTTACGAACAGGACTGCGGCTGCTGTCCGTTTCTTCACAGCAATAATATCAGGGACCTTTCATATAAAGTGTGGAAGCGGAAGCGAAATCTCTACGAGTCGATGCCCATAAACTTCGTGGCGGTCAGTTCGTGGCTTGCCGACGAGGCGCGCAAGAGCAGCCTGTTGGCCGACGCACGCATCCATATGATACCCAACGCCTTCCCGGCCGAAGCGTTCTATATAGTCCCCAAGGCGCTCCGTAAGGCTCTGCCTGTGGACTATTCACGGAAACTGGTGCTTGTAGGGGCTTGGAAACTTGATGCGGCACCACAGCGGCTGGACCTCACGATAGATGCGCTCAACTACCTGTTTGAAAACGAGCCCAAGGTGGCTAATAGCGCCATGGTGCTGTTTTTCGGCGAAGTGTCTAATCCGGCGGTGTTTGACCGGTTGTATTTCCCTTACTGCCACATGGGGGCCATCAATGACGATACCCTCCTCAGAGAGATATATGCCACTTCGTCTGTGGTGCTTTCCACTGCACTCTACGAGACGTTGCCGGGAACGCTGCTGGAAGGACAGGCGGCAGGATGTTTCGCGGTGACTACCCGTGTGGGTGGCATGGCCGATAATGTCAAGCACCTCATCAACGGCTATGTGGCCGAGGAAAGCACTGCCGAGGCGGTGGCCGAGGGTATCAAGTGGGCCCTTGCCAATGTGCCTGACCGCAAGATGCTGCATGACTCTGTGGAGACGGCTTTTGACGCGCCGGTAGTCGCATCGAAATATAAGGAACTTTTCGAGCGTCTGCTGTATCGTTGAGGCCCCGGGAAGTGCTTAATTGGTGGAAAATTACTAACTTTGCACCATGGGCCGACTGATGTCGATAGATTACGGACGCAAGCGTTGCGGCATTGCCGTGACCGATATATTGCGTATCGTGGCCAACGGACTCACCACCGTGCCTACCGCCCAGCTTAACTCGTTTGTGCTTAATTACATATCCCGGGAGCCGGTAGACGCCATCGTGGTAGGCCATCCGCGCACACTGCGCGGTGCCGACAGCGAAAGCATGAGATTCATCAAGCCCGGGATTGCGTCACTGCGCAAGGTGCTGCCCGAAGGGATACCGATAGTGTTTTTTGACGAACGGTTTACCTCCGCCATCGCCCACCGCACCATGCTTGACGGCGGTTTGCGCAAGATGGACCGCCGTGACAAGGCCCTGGTGGATGAGATTTCGGCCAGCATCATACTCAACGATTATCTGGCATCGCTTGACAACCATAACAACCCCATACTCTCCTGACAACATATCATAGTTAGCACCATGCTGAAAGTTTACCTTTACGGACATCCAGTGCTTCGCCGGCTGTCCGACGACATAACCCCCGACTATCCTGACCTGAAAAAGCTCATAGCCGACATGTATGACTCGATGTATGCCTCCTCGGGCGTGGGTCTGGCGGCTCCCCAGATAGGGCGCAATGACCGCATCGTGGTTATTGACGCTTCGCCTTTAGGTGAGGATTTCCCTGAGTGTGAAGGCCGCAAGCTGACGCTCATCAATCCGCGCATCGAGGTGCTCGAGGGCGAGACGGTCACTCGTGCCGAGGGATGTCTGAGCCTCCCCGGGCTTTCGGAGAATGTGCCTCGTGTCGAAAAAATCCGTCTGACATGGGTCGATGAGGATTTCAACCCCCATGATGAGGTGATTGAAGGCTTTCTGGCAAGAATCGTGCAGCACGAGTGTGACCATCTTGAAGGCAAGCTCTACATAGACCACATATCGCCCATACGCAAGCAGCTGATTTCGTCAAAGCTCCGCAACATCATGTCGGGCAAGACTCGTTGCGACTACCCCGTGGTATATGCGCCCAAACACCGCAAGTAACTTATAACCAAGACCATATATATGGATAGCACCACCGCCATCGCAAAAGTAAAGAAGCATCTGGCCGGACGTCATCCACGACGGATTCTGTTTGTGTGCCTCGGAAACATCTGCCGCTCCACTGCGGCCGAGGGGATACTGCGTGACATAGTGGAACGCCGCGGAGAGGCTGCCGACTGGGTGATAGACTCGGCCGGCACGAGCGGATACAATGACGGCAAGGGCCCTGACCAGCGTATGATAGTGCACGCACGCCGCCGCGGTGTGGAACTGACCCACATATCGCGTCGTGTGCGCATGAGCGATTTCGATAATTTCGACCTCATAGTGGGTATGGACGACAATAATATCCGCAACCTGCGGCAGATGGCTCCGACCCTTGAGGACGAGGACAAGATAGTGCCGATGGCGGCATTTGTCAGCAAGGCCATGCGCTACGACTATATCCCGGACCCCTACTATGACGGAGCCGAGGGATTCGAGCTGGTCCTTGACCTGCTGGAGGACGGATGCGCACGTCTGGCCGATGAAGCCGACGCAATGCCGTGAACCTGACAGCTCACGTTGATTGAAGCCGGGCTTCGGGTGTTGCCTGAGTGGCATTTTTTGGTTATCTTTGTTCCAACTGATATTTGACATCTTTTACATCATAGAGTGATGAACGATAATTTTGAAATGGTGGCCAAGACCTTCCAAGGGTTGGAAGATGTTCTTGCCGAGGAATTACGCGGTCTTGGCGCAGTCAATGTCGAGCCGGGTCTGCGCATGGTCTCATTTGAGGGTGACCTTGAGATGCTTTACCGGGCTAACCTGGCGTGCCGCACAGCTTTACGCATCCTCAAGCCGATATTTAAGTTTGATGCGTCAAACACCGACGAACTCTATGACCGTATCAAATCATTTGACTGGAACTCGATACTGTCGTTAAGCAAGACGTTTGCTATCGACTCGGTCGTGTACAGCAATGTGTTTACCAACTCGCGTTTTGTGACCTACCGCGTCAAGGATGCGATAGTGGATTATTTTAAGGATAAATACGGACCCGACAAGAGGCCCGGAGTGCGCGTGCAGGATGCCGATGTGCTCCTCAACGTGCATATAGCCGAGGACCATGTGACCATCTCGCTTGACTCATCGGGCGAGTCGCTCCACAAACGCGGCTACCGCGTGGCCCAGACCGAAGCCCCTATCAACGAGGTGCTCGCCGCCGGCATACTTCTCAAGACCGGCTACCGCGGCGACACTCCGCTGATTGACCCCATGTGCGGCTCCGGCACATTCCTTGTCGAGGCTGCCCTGATAGCTGCCAACATCATGCCGGGCATCTATCGCCGCCGTTTTGCTTTCGAGGATTGGAAAGACTTTGACGGCGAGCTGTTTGACAGCATATTCAACGATGACTCCGAGGAGCGTGAAGTGACTCAGCGCATCATCGGCTCCGATATATCGCCGGCAGCGGTCAGCATCGCCGAGCGCAACATCAAGAGTGCCGGAGTGGCCAAGTATATTGACCTGTGTGTCAAGCCGATGCAAAGCTGGACACGTGACGACATACCCTCCGAGGGCATACTCGTGGCCAATCCTCCCTACGGCGAGCGCATCGCAGTCGAGGACATGGAAAATCTGTATTCCATGATAGGGTCGTCGCTCAAGCATGTGTTCCTTGGATACCATGCCTGGATTATCGCATACCGCGAGGAGTTGCTTCGCCGCATAGGCCTTGCCCCCTCGACCAAGATACCCCTGCTCAACGGTGCGTTGCCCTGCGAGCTGCGCGAATACGTCATATTTGACGGCCTCATGAGCGATTTCCGCAAAAACGGCGGCAAAATCAAGGATGAGCCGGTGGATGCCTCGACCTATAAGCCTAACCGCAAGCGCGATTTCAGAGATGACCGCCGCCGCGGTCCCTCACGCCGTGACGACGGCGAACGCCGCAGTTTCCGCCGTGACGGAGATGATGGCGACCGCCGAGATTTCCGCAAGGGTGGCGGACGTTTCAGCCGCAACGATGACCGCAGAGACGGCGACAAGCGCGATTTCAGGCATAGCGACCGTTTCCGCAGAAACGACCGTCCGCTGAGAGACGGCGACCGTCGCGAAAACGAATTTAAAAAGCGTCCGGCGCGCCAGTATGAATCGCCCCACAACGAGCTTGAACGAGCCTATCGCCCCAAGAAGGGACGCTTCGCACCGCGTGAGGAGGCTCCGCGTCAACAAGAACCCGAAAGCGACAATCCGCTGGCAATACGCCGCAATGAACATGCGTTGCGCTCCATCAAGAATACACGCCCGTCACTCCCTCCCGAACCCGGCAAAATCGTAATGCGCGAGCGTCGCAAGAAGTGAAATAACAGATAAACAATCAGGATACACCATCATTACCTACACCTATTTATGAAACATACAGTTTTGCTCCTCGGCTCCGGAGGCAGAGAATGTGCATTGGCTTGGAAAATCAGCCAGAGTCCGCTCCTTGACCATCTATTTATAGCTCCCGGCAACGGCGGTACTGATGCCTACGGCGAGAATGTCAGTATGTCGCCTCTTGATTTCCCGGCAATTGAGGAATTTGTCAAGGCTAAGGATGTGGATATGATAGTTGTCGGCAATGAAGACCCCCTCGTTGAAGGTATCCGTGATTATTTCGCCAAGGCTATGCCTGACTTGCTGATAGTAGGTCCCTCGCAGCAGGGCGCCATGCTCGAAGGCAGCAAGGATTTCGCCAAGCAGTTCATGGCTCGCCACGGCATACCCACAGCGCGTTACCGCAGCTTCACCGCAGCTACATTGGCCGACGGACAGGCTTTCCTTGGAGAGCTCCAGGCACCTTATGTGCTTAAGGCTGACGGACTTGCCGCCGGTAAGGGCGTGCTCATAATTGACAATCTTGAGGAGGCCAAGCAGAAGCTTGCCGAGATGCTCGGCGGCATGTTCGGCCACTCGTCTGATACGGTGGTGATTGAAGAATTCCTCTCCGGCATAGAGTGCTCTGTTTTTGTGCTGACCGACGGCAACGGCGGTTACCGCGTGCTTCCTGTCGCAAAGGATTACAAGCGTATAGGCGAAGGCGACACCGGCCTTAACACCGGCGGCATGGGTGCCGTAAGCCCCGTACCCTTTGCCGACGAGGCTTTCATGGCCAAGGTTGAGCAGCGCATCATACTCCCCACTATCGACGGTCTGCGCAAGGACGGCATCGATTACCGCGGCTTCATATTCCTGGGACTCATCAATGTGGGCGGAGAGCCTATGGTGATAGAATACAACGTGCGCATGGGCGACCCTGAGACCGAGGCTGTCATGCCCCGTATCGCCAGCGATCTGCTGCCTCTGCTCGAAGGAGCTGCCAAGGGCAATCTGGCCGACACTCCGCTTGTCGTAAACCCCAAGACATCGGTGACCGTGATGGTCGTTTCGGGCGGCTATCCTGAATCCTATCCCAAAGGCAAGTTCATAACAGGCACAGAGGATGTGACAGATAGCATACTGTTTCACGCCGGTACCAAGCGCGATGGCGAAGGCCGTCTCGTCACCTCCGGTGGCCGCGTGATTTCTGTCAGCTCTCTCGGCGACAACATACCTGAGGCGCTTGCTCGCAGCTATGACTCCATCAGCCGTCTGCACTATGACGGCATCTATTTCCGTCGGGACATCGGCCAGGACCTGATGAAGTAACCCCCCATATCTTTTGTTCCTGCCGGATGGTATGACACTTGCCGAGGAGAAATACGAACGATTCCTACATTCGAGCTACGGTGCCGTGATTTTTTCACTGGTCGCCGTAGCCGGTATGTTTTTGGCCTCTGACTTCGTCAGGCCGATGCCCCTGTTTGGCAACCACGGCATAGTGTTTCCGTCCATCAATCTGTGGCTGCCGTCAGCTCTTTATTCCTGGGCTGATTACATAGCTATCGCCGGACAGGTAGTGCTTGCCGGGATACTTGTGGCGGTCAACCACTTTTACAAAATATCCCGCTCCTCCTCTGTGACGTTTGCCGCGCTGTTTCTGTGGTTGCAGGGCATGTTGCCTTCGCTCGCTACCCAGATCCACAGCGGCCTGTTTGTAGGGATGGTTATGCTGGCAGCCATATCTCTCATGCTCAGGAGCTATAATGCTCCGCGCAACGTGCGCAGCATCTATCTCGCGTTTTTCCTGATGTCCACCGCGTCACTGTGGCAGATAGTGTTGCTGCCGTTGACAGCCGGCATGCTCGTATTCGGATTGCCGTCTATGAAGGTATTCCGTCTGAAGGCTTTGATAGCCGCTTCTTTGGGTATTCTGACCCCCTGGTGGATTTTGTTCTGTATAGGATTCCCGGTCAAGCCTGATTTCCATTGGCACTTCTCTACGGCGATATTCAACACCATACCGCGCTGGCAGCTCATACACCTGCTTGTATCGGCTGTTGTCAGTATCATTGTGGGAATGTCACTGACGGGCGTCAATATGCTCCGCATCATCAGTGCCAACTCGCGCATACGGTCGACTAACGGCCTTCTTGTGCTGTTGGCGGCAGTCACGACTCTGCTGCTTTTTGTCGATTCTGATAATTTCCCGGCATATCTGACTTTCATCAACATTCTGGCAGCCTTCCAGCTCGGACATTTTCTGCACATCTACAAGGGTACACGTCTCTGTTATGGCACTGTCACTGTGCTTGTCGTGCTTGAATTTGCTCTGTATGTCTGGGAACTTTGGATATAAGAAGCATATGAGACCTCGTGTGATTGTTGAAGACCGCATACCCTTTATAAAGGGGATGTTGGAGACTGTGGCAGATGTGGTATATCTTCCATCTGCGCAGATAGATGCGGCAGCGATGAAAGATGCCGATGCTCTGGTGACCCGTACACGCACACGATGCGATGCTTCCCTGCTTGATGGGTCGCGGTGCCGATTCATTGCCACGGCGACCATCGGCACCGACCACATAGACCTTGAATACTGTCGCAACCACGGAGTCGGCGTAGCCAATGCTCCGGGGTGTAATGCTCCCGGGGTGGGGCAGTATGTGTGCCGTGCACTGCTGGAGATATACGGAAAGGAACGTCTGCAAGGGATGACTCTCGGAGTGATCGGTGTAGGTAATGTGGGCAAGATAGTGGAGCGATGGGCCCGCGGTCTGGGCATGCACACTCTGCTGTGTGACCCTCCCAGGGCCGAGAAAGAGGGCGGTGCAGGATTTGTGACCCTTGATGAGATATATGACCGTGCAGATGTCATCACATTCCATACCCCATTGACCCGGTCGGGCGAATATCCCACCTATCATCTGTTTGATGCAGGAGCGCCCTTGAAACTTGGCCGCAAGCCCTTGATTATAAATGCTGCGAGAGGTGCGGTGGTGGATAACCGCGCATTATTGGCGGCATTGGAGTCGGGTGCAGTCTCCGGGGCTGTAATCGACTGCTGGGAAGAGGAGCCGGACATAGACCGACGCTTGCTTGACCGCTGTGAGATAGCCACTCCGCATATAGCCGGATACTCCCGTGAGGGAAAAATCCGCGCCACTGTCATGGCAGTCGAGGCTGTATGCGATCATTTCGGCTTTCCATATCCGCTCTGGGATGAGAAACCCGGGCCGGTGCCGGAAACGGTTACGGCGGAAGCTGTCATGTCGTCATATGACATCATGGCCGACACTGCCGCGCTTAAATCCGCCCCGGAGAATTTTGAATCCCTGCGAAACAGCTACAATTTCCGCCCCGAGCCACGCAATTAGCCCGCGTTATCCTTTTGTCCCCTCTTTTTACCCTCCTGTCGCTGTGATAAGCTGATGTGTAGAAGCTACTTTTGCACACGATATGTCGCAAAAAGGCATTAAAGCGCATCATATTATCATAAAAAAGACATGGAGAAATTTTTTACAGCTATTGCTATGTCGGCTGTCATGGCGTTTATGCCGATGTCGGCTGCTGCTTTTACGATTGATGGTATCCTCTCATCTACGATTGATGGTATCCTCTCATCGAGTCAGTGTCATTGCCTGAAACAGTGACATCCATCGGGGGCGCAGCGTTTGCAGGTTGCAGCTCACTTACCGAACTTGATATTCCGGATCAGGTCACGACAATAGATGTCGAGGCATTTAAAGGCTGTGAGGGATTGCTGGAGGTGACACTCGGCAAAAACATAGAGACAATCGGAATCGGTGCTTTCAAGGGTTGCACCGCTCTGCAAGGTCTGACGAGCAATAACCCCGAGCCTCCTGTTGCTGCTAAGGAATGTTTTGACGGTATTGACAAGCAGACATGCGTGTTGTATGTACCTTCGGCAAGCATTGAAAAATATGCCGGGGCTGACGAATGGAGGCAGTTTGTCAACATCAACGGAGAGTCCTCGGCCACAAATGACGTGCGCGCTGAGAATCGGTCAATGGACATATGTATAGATGGTACATCGCTGCGCATAAGCGGTGCCGACGGACAACCGTTGGGAATCTATGGAGTTGACGGACGCTGTGAGTGGCAGACGACCCGATATGACGGCGAAGCCGTGGAGCTGCAGCCCGGCATCCATGTGGTGCATGTAGGCACTGCCGCCCTCAAAGTGTCACTGTAAGAAATAGATAATAGGTACCCGGAAACCAATGGGCAGCGTCATGCTGAAAGCGTGTCGCAGCCCATTGGTCTTTTTTTATGTTCTCCCCCGTTATGTATCGGAGGGATGGAGGGCGTTGTAGACGATGGAGGCTTTGGCTGGACCTATGGCTGAGGCGAGTTCGTCAAGGTCGGTTTCGGAGATGCGTTTGACGCTCTTGAAGCGGCGCAGCAGCTCGGTGCGTGTCTTTTCGCCGATGCCCTTGATGCCGTCAAGCTGACTGACAGTCTGCCCCTTGCTGCGGCGATTGCGGTGGTGGGTGATGCCGAAACGGTGTGCTTCGTCGCGCAGATGCTGTATTACCCGGAGCGATTCGCTGTTTTTGTCGATATACAGAGGTATGCTGTCGCCGGGGAAATAGATTTCCTCCAGACGCTTTGCTATGCCCACGATGGCTATCGTGCCACGCAGCCCCATCTCATCAAGAGCTTCGACGGCACTGCTGAGCTGCCCTTTGCCGCCGTCGACGACTATCAGCTGCGGCAAGCCTTTTCCCTCGTAGACCAGCCGGGTATAGCGTCGGGTCAGGACCTCCTTCATCGAAGCAAAATCATCGGGGCCTTCTACGGTCTTGATGTTGAAATGGCGGTAGTCGCTTTTGAACGGTTTGCCGTCGCGAAACACTACGCATGATGCCACCGGGTTTGTGCCCTGGATGTTGGAGTTGTCGAAGCACTCGATATGCCGCGGCAGTTCGGTCAGGCGGAAGTCGGCTTTCATGCGCTCAAGCAGCCTTTCGGTGCGTGCTTCGGGATTGGTATGCTCAAGGTTTTTGAGCATGTCGATGCGGTATTGACGTGCGTTTTTGACCGAAACATCAAGCAGTTTGGCCCTGTCGCCACGCTGGGGTATGGTGATTCGTGCGCCCTCGGGTATGACATCCGGTGTCGTGGATGTGACGACCTCGCGGTAGGTCACCTCCAGCTCGGCGGCAATCTTGGCCATGGCCAGAGACAGCAGTTCTTCGGCAGTCTCCTCCAGACGGCGGTGCAGTTCCAGTGTGACTGAACGCACAACCGCTCCGTGGCGCACGTGCATATAGTTGATGAAAACCTCTTTGCCGTCATCATCTATGCCGAATACGTCCACCTCGTCCATAGTCTGGCTGACGATGACGCTCTTGGCGCGGTAACGGCTTATGGCATCATACTGCTCTTTGAGTTCCTGGGCTTCCTCAAATCTCCACTCTGCGCTCAGACGGTCCATCTCGTTTTTAAGGTGATCCATCAGCATGGCCGTGTCGCCGCGCAGTATCTGCCTGACCTGTTCTATCTGCTTGCCGTAGTCTTCGGGGCTTACGAGTGCCTTGCATGGGCCTCCGCAGCGGTGCAAGTGGTAGTCGAGGCAGAGCCTCCCTTTGCCTTTGTCGAGATACTCCTTGGTGATGGGATGGCGGCATGAGCGTAGCTTGAACAGCTCTCGGCACAGGTCAAGCACTGTACGGGCCGACTTGGTATCAGTGTACGGGCCGAAGTATTTGCCACCTTCCTTGACCTTGGTGCGTGTCATAAACACACGCGGATACAGCTCGTTGGTGACCACAATCCACGGATAGGACTTGTCATCCTTCAGGAGCACATTGTAACGCGGCTGGTACTCCTTGATCATTGAAGCCTCAAGGTTGAGGGCATCCTGCTCGGTGGGCACTACCACGTATTTCATGTCGCGTATGGCGCGTACAAGCAGGTTGGTGCGCATCACGTCATGTGTGCGGTTGAAATATGACGATACGCGCCGTTTGAGGTTCTTGGCTTTGCCTACATATATCACCGTTCCCTCGGCATCATAGTACAGGTACACGCCAGGGGTGTCAGGTAGGATGCGGATTTTTTGCTTGAGAGCCGGATTGCGGTCGAGAACTGAGGACATATTGCTGCTTATACTTCCAATATCATTGATGAGTCAAGATGCCATATATATCCCCGTACAGGCGCTCCATGGGCGCATGTATGGGAAATATGGTCCATATATCGGCGTATCTGCCGACGGTATTTGCCTATGAGGGCTTTGCGCTCGGTGTCGTCATCGGGCAGATGCCCTGTCTTATAATCTATGATGTCTACCGTCCCGTCAGCGGTCCACACCACGCGGTCGGGGCGGCGGGTCTCGTGGGTCGCGGTGCCGTCATGCGAATCGCCTACATATATGGGCTGCTCCACCATAAGGCGGTCGTAGCCGTCAAACCACCGCTTCACCTCCGGGCGGTCAAGTTCGCGATGGAGTATCTCCCGGATTTCGGGTGCGACATCTTCGGGTATGAATCCGCGGTGCTGCAGACGTAGCACCACCTTGTCAATATCGGCGGTATGTTTGCAGTAGGCCAGGCATGCGTGGAGCATATTGCCACGGCTGCGCGGGTCGGAGTAGTCAAAGTGTTCGGGGAAATCGAGCGAGGTGTCGGCCCACAGGTCGCTGCGGTCGAGTATATAATACTGTGTCATCGGGAGCGTCTGGGTCGGCTCGAGGGCTTTTGGCGGTTCCCCTTTTTCTGCTGTCCGGCGTGTGGTCGGAGAGCCTGTGACGTATGCTCCGAGGCGGTAGGGATTTTCGTCGGCAAAGTCGGGGTGCATCGCGGTGTATAGCGAGGGGTCGGCGGCGGCGCGTTCGTCCGACATGGTTGTGACAGTTTCAAGCAGCAGCGAGCCCGTTGTGGTGCCTCTGTCGGCCTTGGAGGGGACGCTGATTATCATTTCATCCACGGCACGTGTCAGGGCCACGTAGAGCACGTTAAGCTCGTCGAGTTCGGTTTCCTCCACTTTGGCTGCGTATTGGTCGGCATACGCGCTGCGTGTCATGTCGGCACACGGCTCGAGGGGGATGAATGGGGGTATGAGGTCAGACGGTATGCCGGGAATCTCCACGGGGGCATACCATGAGGGGCCTTTGAGATTATCGGTGCGCCAGTTGCAGAAGGGTATGTGTACGCAGGCAAATTCCAGTCCTTTGGCCTTGTGTATGGTCATCACGCGGATGGCATCGGAACTTTCGGGCGATGAGATTTTGTAAGAGTGGCCGGTGGAGTCCCACCATTTCAAGAACGCATGTATGTCATTGGGGTGGCTGTCCATGTAGTCATACACGGTGTCCATAAAGGCGGTGATGTACATGTTCTGTTCCTGCCTCATGTCGTGGGGCGAGAGGGCTATGATGCGTTCGATGATTACCGACAGGTCTGTCGACAGGATGGTTTCATGTGCCTGTGATGACATGGATGCCTCGGAGACGCATTCTTCGTCTGTTTCTTCGGCCATTTCGGCCACGATGCCACGGAGTATGTCGCCGGCTGCCGTCATCTGCTCCATGCCGGAGCTGTGTCCGCGGTTACGGAGCATGTCGGCGACACGCTGTTCATATTGGTTGAAGAGGCGCGTAAACATCTTGGGTGTGGCTCCCTTGCCGCAGCGTGGCGCATCCGCGGCATCCATGAAACGGAGCTGGGTGATTACGCTGCGCACCACCGGCGATGCCGACACCATCATGGAGTCGTCGGATATGATGCGGAATCGCTTGGCTTCAGGCAATGTGTCTGACAGCTTCATCAATGCCGCGATGGCGTCGGCGGCTTCCGATACACGCCGGCAGAGCACCGCTATGTCACACGGACGATACCCCGAGTCAAGCTGGCGCAGTATCTCGGACTTCATGCGCTCAGTGGCGGCATCACGGAAGTCGGCATCTTCGGGGGCGGGCCATACTGATATGTATCCTCTGTGGGAGCGGTGCTTGGGTGCGACCTGTTGGACGACGTTGGTGTATATGGCGCGGTTGTATTCGTTCATCGGCATCAGGGTGAACACCGTATTGTTGAATTTCACCACATCAGCCGAGCTGCGCCAGTTGGTGTTCTGTTCCACCGTGTCACCTGACACCGCCACGCGGTCAAATTCCCGGCTGACGCGCTCCTTGAGCAGGGAAGGGTCGGAGTTGCGGAAACGGTATATACATTGCTTTTCATCGCCGATGATGAGGTTGTCATGGTCGTGGGAGTGGCTTTCGTTGACGAGAGGGGTGAGGTTGAGCCACTGCATCAGTGATGTATCCTGAAACTCGTCAATCAGGAAGTGGTTGAGCCACAAGCCCATGCGCTCGAACACAAACGGGGCGTCGCCATCGCCTATGATGCTGTGGAGGAGGGTTCCGGTGTCGCTCAGGCGTATGAAATTGCTGTCTTTCTGGAGCTGGTCGATACATGAATACACACGGTCCACAAGGCCGAGCATAAACAGATTCTCGTAGGTTACCTTCATGGTGGAAATCCGGCAACTGATACTGTCGATGCGGTTAGTGGCTTCATGTATGTCCGAGGCGGCCTCGGGGTCATATTTACCCTTGTTGAAGCAGCCTTCGTCCCCCTCCAGGCACTTTGTATAGGTCTTGCTCTTGAGGTCGGGGGTGCCTGACTGCGCCATTTTCTCGTATAGTGATATGACATAGCGGTTGACACCCGATGTGGCTGATATTTGCCGGAGCGTGTCGGATGCGATGGATTTAATCTCATCTGTGGCGGAGTCGATGCTTTGGCTCAGCATGCGGCTGAAGCGGTCAAGGGGGCGGTCATCCCGTCTGAGATACTCCATGATGGCATCATAGTTGATGCGGAAAGTCTCGTCGGAAATATTGCGGACAAAGCTGTTGAGGGTGCTTCGCAGGCTTGATGCGCGGTTGAACAGATTGAAACCGTTGCCCTTGCGCAGATTGTGGCGCATCAGGGTGGTCAGCCACTCCTCCAGCGCACGGTAGGGGGGTGTGCCGCCGTCGGCAAATCCGTGGTTGAGCCTCAGTATCATTTCTCCGATGCCGGCGCGCAGCACCCCGTCATCGTCAAGGCTCACGTCATAGTCGCCCATGATCTGGGCTTCGCGGGCAAACGTGCGCAGGATTGTCTGGAAAAAGGAGTCGATGGTGGAGATGTTGAAAAAATTGTAGTCCATCACCAAAGCCATCAGTGCGTTGGCTGCTGAGAGCCGCAGCTCGTCAGCCGTGCAGTGCAGCTCCTCGATGAGAGCCGGGGCATAATCGCTGTCCTTGGTCCATCCCGGTTCACATCCGCCGAGGCGTGCCAGCTCGTGGAGTATTCGCTGCTTCATCTCGTCGGTGGCCTTGTTGGTGAAGGTTATGGCGAGGATATGGCGGTGTCCTCTCTGGTCGTCATGCCTGAGACGGTAGCTGCCGTCCTCGGTCTTTTCGCCAAGGAGCATCTTGATGTATTCGTAGGCAAGGCGGTAGGTCTTACCGCTTCCGGCACTGGCTTTGTAGATGTGGAGCATGGGGATGTGTATAATGGATTGGCTGGTGGATGATGGGGGAGGTGTCAATTGGTTTTCAGGCCTAACTTGCGCAGGTTGTCACGCACGGCCTCGCGGCGGTCGCCCTGTATGAGTATCTCTCCGCCACGTGCGCTGCCGCCTGTGCCGAGTGATTTCTTGAGATGTGCCGCAATCAGGCCCACGCCCTCGTCATCTATCGAGAATCCGCTGATGATTGTGGCCGTCTTGCCTCCGCGCCCTTTGCGTTCCATTTCTATGACGAGGCGTCCGCGCTGGCTTTCCACGGCCATTGACAGAGGGTCGCCGGCAGGGGTCGGGGTGCTTGCTGTTTCCTCGTCGGATGTCTGTAGTTCGGGTGTGTCGGTCTGTAATTGTGATAAAGCGTCTTTCCAGTCCATGTGGTTGTGTCAGTCGGTTTGTGGTTCGTCGGTGAGGCATGAATCAGGAAGCTCAAGTCCACGGACTACCTGCATCAGCATCTTCACATGTCGTGTGTCGTCGTAGCCTACGGAAGAGTAATAGAGCAGGGCACTGTCGGGCGAGGCATCGATGGCGCGTTCGTAGGCATTGACTGCGAGGCCTACGGTTTCACCGTCGTCATGCTCGTCTTTGTCGGCGATTTTCATGTATATCAGGGAGAGCTGGGCCAGATGTGAGGCCGACAGGTTCCGGGTGTCTTCGGCTGTCATGGCTGCGTCGCATAATTCACGGGCCCTCTCGATGTCTCCGTCCTCAAATGCGTTCTGGGCTTCCTGGGCGAGTGTCGGTGCTGATGTGTCGGTGCATCCTGCAAGCATGCCGCATCCTAATATGCACATGCCGCATAGGAATCCGTGGAGGTGTTTCTGTCTCATGCTTTAATTCGGGGGTGTATAATAACAAAGTTACGAAAAAATCTTTATTAATTGCCGCGTACCCTTTTGCGTTTCAGTGTTATGGGCAGTTTCTCCAGTTCCGACATCACTTTGGCGGCCTCTTGCTCCGCCGTGTCGGGGTTTATGCCGTTGGAGGCCATAGCCTCTCTGGCGGCTGCGGCATAGTCCCGTTTGTTGGCCTCGTTGAGGCGGTGCCAGTTGATGCCGCCCCATAGGTTTGACTCAGGGATGTCGAGGGTGAGCCGCCCTTGCAGCATCAGCACTGCAATGACCGGGTAGCCGGCGTAACGTTGCCAGTAAGTGGCGTTGTCGTCGGATGCGTATGTGTCGCCGTCCCAGCTTATGTGGTACAGTTTCGAGCCGTCGGACGATGTCGCCACGGCACTCCCCGCTGCCATGTCGCCGGATGTTGTCTCTGCCATGGCTATGCGCTGGTCGGCAATCGCGCTCCATGCCTCGTATATCTTTTCTATAGGTGGTAGTTTCTCCATGTCGGTAGGGTGTGGGATGCAGGGTTTATACATTTATATATAACAAATGGTGGCTGCATATGGTTAAGGGTCGCAATGCCTGTTTTATGATGTTGTGTGTCCCTGCCAGAGCGGATGGGAGAGGGGAGAGGCTCCGGTTTTGAAGGGTAGGAAAACCGACGGGCCGGAGGCTGATAAAAAAGCGTCAAAAAAGTGCAAAGTGTTTGATTTTTAGAAAAATATGTTGTACCTTTGCATCGGAAAAATAGGCACGTGTTGCACCGATTCGCCTCTAACTGGCTGACAGTCAGGGCGGACGGCGCAGATTATGTGTCGTTTGGCCATGTATAGGAAAAGAATCATACGAAACGAAATAACAATCATCTATTAAGCAACAAAAGAGACTAATATGCCTACAATTCAGCAGTTAGTAAGGAAAGGCCGCGTGGCACTTGAAGACAAGAGCAAGTCGCCCGCCCTCGATTCATGCCCCCAGCGCCGTGGCGTTTGCGTGCGCGTCTACACCACCACCCCCAAAAAGCCTAACTCGGCTATGCGTAAGGTGGCTCGTGTCCGCCTCACAAACGGCAAGGAAGTCAACAGCTACATCCCCGGTGAAGGCCACAACCTCCAGGAGCACTCTATCGTACTCGTGCGTGGCGGCCGTGTCAAGGACCTCCCCGGTGTGCGTTACCACATCGTGCGCGGTACTCTCGATACCAGTGGCGTGAAGGACCGCACCCAGCGTCGCTCTAAGTACGGTGCCAAGCGTCCCAAGGCGTCAAAGTAATCACCGTCCCGACTGACCTACGGTCATAATCACTTTTCCTTACTCGGCTCACGTGCCCGCCGGAGAGCCACAATGACAGAAGCGGAGCAAAATCTAATAAAAATCAAAGTAAAACATCTCGTTTTACCGAGGTTTTTGGAAGGCTAACATATCACGGTTGAGTAAACGCCGGTCAGAGGACCCCAGCGTTGAAGATGAAGATGACAGCAACCAAGAAGCTCTTAAAACGATAAAACTACGCAAAACTCACAATGAGAAAAGCAAAGCCTAAGAAACGGGTAGTTCTCCCCGATCCCGTTTTCCACGATGTGCGAGTGTCTAAGTTCGTCAACCACCTCATGTATGACGGCAAAAAGTCCACAAGCTACACCATATTCTACTCGTCGCTTGACATCGTGAAGTCCAAGCTTCCCAACGAGGAGAAGACTCCTCTGGAAATCTGGATGAAAGCTCTGGAAAATATCACTCCCCAGGTGGAGGTAAAGTCTCGCCGTGTCGGCGGTGCTACCTTCCAGGTCCCCACTGAAATCCGTCCGGACCGCAAGGAATCGATATCAATGAAAAACCTCATTCTCTACGCCCGCAAGCGCGGCGGCAAGACTATGGCCGACAAGCTCGCTGCGGAAATCGTAGACGCCTACAACGAACAGGGTGGCGCATTCAAGCGCAAAGAAGACATGCACAAGATGGCCGAGGCCAACCGTGCTTTCGCCCACTTCCGCTTCTGATTGCGGATTATCCGTATTCATCAAATGTGCTTAAGCAAGTAGGCTGAAACCATCATTGATAATATACCCAAAACAACGATTCCCCTTTTAAAATGGCAAAATCAGACGAACACCTGAAATATACGCGCAATATCGGCATCATGGCCCACATCGATGCCGGTAAGACCACCACTTCGGAGCGCATCCTTTTCTACACCGGCCTCACCCACAAAATCGGCGAGGTGCATGACGGTGCTGCAACAATGGACTGGATGGAGCAGGAGCAGGAGCGCGGTATCACTATTACGTCAGCTGCTACCACTACATTCTGGAAGTATAACGACGACAAATTCAAAATCAACCTTATTGACACCCCGGGACACGTCGACTTCACTGTCGAGGTGGAGCGTTCGCTCCGTGTGCTTGACGGTGCTGTAGCCACCTTCTGCGCAGTGGGCGGTGTAGAGCCCCAGTCTGAGACCGTATGGCGTCAGGCTGACAAGTACAATGTGCCCCGTATCGGTTACGTCAACAAGATGGACCGCTCCGGCGCAAACTTCTTCGAGGTAGTGCGTCAGCTCCGCGAGGTCCTCGGCGCAAACCCCTGTCCCATCCAGATACCTATCGGTGCTGAGGAGACATTCAAGGGCGTTGTTGACCTTATCCGCATGAAGGCCATCTTCTGGCATGACGAGACAATGGGTGCCGACTACTCAGTAGAGGACATCCCCGAAAGCCTCCAGGCCGAAGCCGCCGAATACCGCGATAAGATGCTTGAGAAAATCGCCGAGTTCGACGATACTCTCATGGAGAAATATTTCGACGATCCCTCCACTATCACCGAGGATGAAATCAAGGTCGCTCTCCGCAAGGCTACCCTCTCTATGGAGGTTGTGCCGATGATCTGCGGCTCTTCGTTCAAGAACAAGGGCGTGCAGTGTCTCCTTGATGCTGTCTGCGCTTATCTCCCCAGCCCGCTTGACGCAGGTGCTGTAGAAGGCCACGCTCCCGGCGACCCCGACAAAGTAGAGGTGCGCGAGCCCTCAAGCGAGGCTCCCATGAGCGCTCTTGCATTCAAGATTGCAACCGACCCCTATGTAGGCCGTCTCTGCTTCTTCCGCGTTTACTCCGGCGACATCGAGGCCGGCAGCTACGTGCTCAACAGCCGTTCAGGCAAGAAAGAGCGTATCTCACGTCTATTCCAGATGCACTCCAACAAGCAGAACCCCATGGAGAAAATCGGCTGCGGCGATATAGGCGCAGGTGTAGGTTTCAAGGACATCCGCACAGGTGACACTCTCTGCGACGAGACTCATCCCATCGTGCTTGAGGCCATGGACTTCCCCGATCCCGTTATCGGTATCGCAGTTGAGCCCAAGACTCAGAAGGACCTTGACAAACTCGGCGTGGGCCTCCAGAAGCTTGCCGAGGAGGATCCGACATTCCGCGTGCAGACCAATGAGGAGACCGGCCAGACCGTCATCTCCGGTATGGGCGAGCTTCACCTCGACATCATCATCGACCGTCTGCGTCGCGAATTTAAAGTTGAATGTAACCAGGGCCGTCCCCAGGTAACATATAAGGAAGCTATCACCAAGCCCGTGCAGCTCCGTGAAGTATTCAAGAAGCAGACCGGTGGTCGCGGTAAGTTTGCCGACATCATCGTGCGCGTTGAGCCGGTTGACGACGGCTTCGAGGGCAACCTCCAGTTTGTCGACGAGGTCAAGGGCGGTAACATCCCCAAGGAGTTCATCCCCTCGATCCAGAAAGGCTTCACCACAGCTATGAAGAACGGCGTGCTCGCCGGCTATCCCGTAGAGCAGCTCAAGGTGACCGTAATCGACGGTAGCTACCACCCCGTTGACTCTGACCAGCTTTCATTTGAGCTTTGCGCCATCCAGGCCTTCAAGAAGGCTTCAGAGCAGGCAGGTCCCGTGCTCCTCGAGCCTATCATGAAGATAGAGGTAGTGACCCCCGAAGAAAGCATGGGTGACGTGATTTCTGACCTTAACAAGCGTCGCGGTCAGGTAGAAGGCATGGAGACAAGCCGCTCAGGTGCCCGCGTCGTGAAGGCCAAGGCTCCTCTGGCCGAGATGTTCGGCTATGTGACAGCCCTGCGTACCATCACATCAGGCCGTGCCACTTCTACCATGACATTCAGCCACTACAGCGAAGTAAGCTCGTCTATCGCCAAGCAGGTGCTCACAGAGTGCCAGGGCCGTGCTGACCTGCTCAAATAAGCAAATACTTTCATTCAACTAAATATGAGCCAGAAAATCAGAATCAAACTCAAGTCTTACGACTACAACCTCGTCGACAAGTCGGCCGAGAAAATCGTAAAGACCGTGAAATCGACTGGTGCGGTAATCTCGGGCCCCATACCCCTGCCTACCCACAAGCGCATCTTCACAGTTAACCGCTCGACTTTCGTCAACAAGAAGAGCCGCGAGCAGTTCCAGCTTTCAGCTTTCAAGCGTCTCATCGACATCTACAACTCTTCAGCCAAGACTGTAGACGCCCTGATGAAGCTTGAGCTCCCCAGCGGTGTAGAAGTTGAAATCAAAGTCTGAGAGACTGTTACCGTTACTAAACAAAATTCCAATCAAAGATTCAAATTAACAAAGAAATGCCAGGATTATTAGGAAAGAAAATCGGAATGACATCCGTTTTCAGTGCCGACGGCCGCAATGTGCCGTGCACTGTTATCGAAGTAGGTCCTTGCGTGGTCACTCAGGTCAAGACCGCCGATACCGACGGTTACGACGCTCTCCAGCTCGGTTTCACCGAGAAGAAGGAGAAGCACACCACCCGTCCCGAACAGGGACACTTCAAGAAGGCTGGTGTGGCCCCGCAGCGATACTTGGCCGAGTTCAAAGGATTTGACGGCGAGCACAAGCTCGGTGATACCATCGGTGTCGATCTCTTCACTGAAAGCGATTTCGTGGACATCGTAGGCATCAGCAAAGGTAAAGGCTTCCAGGGCGTAGTGAAGCGCCACGGGTTCGGCGGCGTAGGCCAGTCGACCCACGGCCAGCACAACCGTCTCCGCGCTCCCGGTTCTATCGGTGCCTGCTCTTATCCCGCAAAAGTGTTCAAAGGCATGCGCATGGCCGGCCAGACAGGCAACAAGCGCGTGACAGTTCAAAACCTCCAGGTCATCAAGGTGATGCCCGAGCAGAATATTCTCGTCATCAAAGGTTCAGTGCCCGGAAGTAAAGGTTCAATCGTCTTAATCGAAAAATAATGGAACTCGCAATATACAACATTGAAGGAAAAGACACAGGCCGCAAAGCCTCCCTCAACGATGAGGTATTTGCAGTAGAAGCCAACGAGCACGCCGTATATCTCGATGTAAAGCAATTCCTCGCCAACCAGCGTCAGGGCACAGCAAAGAGCAAGGAACGCTCTGAAATGTCAGGCTCTACACGCAAGCTCCACAAGCAGAAAGGCGGCGGCGGCGCACGTATCGGCGACATCAATTCGCCCCTGCTCTCGGGTGGTGCCCGTGTATTCGGCCCCCGTCCCCGCGACTACCGCTTTAAGTTGAATAAGAAAGTAAAGGAACTGGCCCGCAAGTCAGCCCTGACCTACAAGGTGCAGGACAACATGATCAAGGTCATCGAGAACTTCTCGTTTGAAGCTCCCAAGACCAAGGACTTCGTCAAGCTCGCCCAGAACCTTGAAGCCGAAGGCAAGAAGGTGCTCCTCGTAGTGGAGAACATCGAGCGCAACGTGGCACTCTCAGTGCGCAATGTGCCCAACGCCCGCGTAATGCGTGCATGTGACCTCAACACCTACGCAGTGATGAACTCTAACGCCATCCTTCTGACCGAAGGCGGCCTTGAAGTAATCAATAATCTTTAACCCCCAGGAGGAACTCATATACAATGGATATCCAGATAACACCCATCGTCACAGAGAAGGCGACCAAGCTTCAGGAGAAGCTCAACCGCTACACTTTCCGCGTTTCTCCCGATGCCAACAAGTACCAGATCAAATCACTGGTCGAGCAGCTTTACGGCGTAAAGGTTGAAGCAGTCAACACCATGCAGCAGCGCGGCAAAAACCGCTCACGCTGGACCCGCTCCGGCCTGCTCCGCGGCAAGACCGAGGCCTACAAAAAGGCCATCGTGACCCTCGCCGAAGGTGAAACAATCGATTTCTATAGCAATATCTGATAAACAACAATGGCAGTAAGAAAATTCAAGCCCACAACACCGGGGCAGAGACACAAAGTTATTGGTGTGTTCAAAGGCGTAATCACTGCTACCACACCAGAGAAATCTCTTACGGTCGGACGGAAGTCAACCGGTGGCCGAAACGCCGAAGGCCATCTCACCACACGTTACCGTGGCGGCGGCCACAAGCGCCGTTACCGTATGATTGACTTCAAGCGAACGAAAGACGGTGTACCCGCAGTAGTAAAGTCGATCGAGTACGATCCTAACCGTTCGGCCCGCATCGCTCTCCTTTACTATGTCGACGGAGCTAAAGCTTACATCATCGCACCCAACGGCCTCGAGGTAGGAACTACCGTAGTCAGCGGTCCCGATGCAGCACCCGAGGTAGGCAACGCCCTTCCTCTGGCCAACATCCCCGTAGGTACCCTTATCCACAACATCGAGCTGCGTCCCGGTCAGGGAGCCTTCATGGCCCGCTCTGCCGGCACTTTCGCCCAGCTCGTATCTCGTGAGGGCGATTATGTGATCGTGAAACTTCCTTCAGGCGAAACCCGCCGCATCCTTGCCACATGCAAGGCCACGGTAGGTGTCGTAGGCAACTCTGAGCACTCGCTCGAGCGTTCCGGCAAAGCCGGCCGTTCCCGCTGGCTCGGCCGCCGTCCCCGTAACCGCGGCGTAGTTATGAACCCTGTCGATCACCCCATGGGTGGTGGCGAAGGTCGTGCTTCGGGTGGACATCCGCGCTCTCGCAAGGGTCTCTACTCAAAGGGTCTCAAGACTCGCTCGCCCAAGAAGCAGAGTTCGAAGTACATTATCGAGCGCCGCAAGAAGTAATCCACTTTCACTTAACTCTCATTCACAACGTACCACACTATGAGTCGTTCATTAAAAAAAGGCCCGTTTATCAGCGTCAAGCTTGAGAAGAAGGTGGCAGCCATGGAAGAAAGCGGCAAGAAATCGGTCATCAAGACCTGGTCACGCGCTTCGATGATTTCACCTGACTTCGTAGGACACACTTTCGCTGTCCACAACGGCAACAAGTTTATCCCTGTCTATGTCACCGAGAACATGGTAGGACACAAGCTGGGCGAATTCGCTCCCACCCGTACCTTCCGTGGTCACGCAGGCAACAAGAAAAAATAAACCGTGCCGCGAGCCGACTACTTTATAATCAAGTTAAAAACAAGCAAGACATCTAAATAAAATGGGTGCAAGAAAAAGACTTTCAGCCAACAAAATGAAGGAAGAGCGCCGTCAGGTATCTTTCGCCAAGCTGACCAACATCCCCTCGTCGCCCCGCAAAATGCGCCTTGTCGCTGACATGGTGCGCGGCATGGAGGTGTTCAAGGCTCTCGGCGTCCTGAAGTTCTCCAACAAAGAAGCCGCAGCACGCCTCGAGAAATGCCTCCGCTCTGCCGTGGCCAACTGGGAAGCCAAAAACGACCGCAAGGCCGAAAACGGCGAGCTCTTCATCTCCACCATATTCGTCAACCCCGCGCCTATGCTCAAGCGCCTCCGTCCGGCCCCCCAGGGCCGCGGCTACCGCATCCGCAAGCGCGCCAACCACGTGACTCTCGTGGTGGATACAATCGATAACAAAAAATCTAAAAAGGCATAAGACACCATCATGGGACAAAAAGTTAATCCAATCAGCAACCGCCTCGGCGTAATCCGCGGCTGGGACAGCAACTGGTTTGGTGGCAAAAACTATGGCGATACGCTGCTTGAGGACTCCAAGCTCCGCAAGTATCTCGATGTGCGTCTTGCCAAATCAAGCGTTTCACGCATCGTCATCGAACGTACACTCAAACTCATCACTATCACCGTGTGCACTTCTCGCCCCGGCCTCATCATCGGCAAGGGCGGCGCAGAAGTCGACAAGCTCAAGGAAGAGCTCAAGAAGATCACCGACAAGGATGTGCAGATCAACATCTACGAGGTGAAGCGTCCGGAGCTCGACGCACAGATCGTGGCAGCTAACATCGCCCGCCAGATCGAAGGCAAGATAGCTTATCGCCGTGCAGTCAAGATGGCCGTGGCCAGCACAATGCGTGCCGGAGCCGAGGGCATCAAGATTCAGGTCAGCGGACGTCTCAACGGCGCCGAAATGGCCCGCAGCGAGATGTTCAAGGAAGGCCGCACACCCCTCCACACACTCCGTGCCGACATCGACTACGCTCTCGTAGAGGCCCACACCAAGGTTGGTGTAGTAGGCGTGAAGGTATGGATCTGCCGCGGTGAAGTGTATGGCAAGCGTGACCTGGCTCCCCAGTTCACCGCCAACCAGCGCGAGAGCCGTCCCTCGGGCGAGCGTGCACCCCGTCGCGGTGGCTTCCGCAAGCCCCGTAACAACCAGGGTGGCAACCGTTGAGCGAATCATTACCCAACATCATTCCCAACACTGTTAATTAAACGCAACAACAATGTTACAACCTAAAAAAACCAAGTTCCGTCGCTCGCAGAAGGGCCGCATGAAGGGTAATGCCCAGCGCGGCAACCAGCTGGCTTTCGGTTCGTTCGGCATAAAGACTCTCGAGTCAAAATGGATTACCGGCCGCCAGATTGAGGCTGCCCGTATCGCCGTGACACGTTACATGCAGCGTCAGGGCCAGATCTGGATCCGCATTTTCCCGGACAAGCCCATCACCAAGAAGCCTGCCGAAGTCCGCATGGGTAAAGGTAAAGGTTCGCCCGAAGGATTCGTGGCTCCCGTGACCCCCGGACGCATCATCCTCGAAGTCGAGGGTGTACCCTTCGAAGTGGCAAAAGAAGCTCTCCGCCTCGCTGCCCAGAAGCTCCCCGTCACTACAAAGTTCATCGTACGTCGTGACTACGACCCCACTCAAAACGTCTGATCCGTCATGAAGAAACAGGAAATCAAAGAAATGGCTACTGCCGACCTCCAGGCACGCCTCGTCGAGATGGAGAAGGACTACCGCCAGCTCACGATCAACCACGCTATCTCGCCCGTCGACAACCCCGCGAAAATCACAGCTGACCGCCGTAACATCGCACGTGTCAAGACAGAGCTCCGTATGCGTGAACTCAACAATAAGTAACTAACGAAACTGACCCAACCACACTATGGAAGAAACAAGAAACCTCCGCAAAGAGCGCATCGGGGTCGTGTCGTCAAACAAGGGTGACAAAACCATCACTGTCACAGTGAAATACAAGGAGAAGCACCCCATCTATGGCAAGTTTGTCAACAAGACCAAGAAGTACCACGCTCACGACGAGAAGAATGAGTGCAGCATCGGCGACAAAGTGCGCCTGATGGAGACACGTCCCCTCTCTGCCACCAAAAGATGGCGTTTAGTAGAAATCATCGAAAAAGTGAAATAACCCCACACCCAAGACATCATGATACAGACAGAAAGCCGATTAACTGTCGCTGACAACAGCGGCGCCAAGGAAGCACTCTGCATCCACGTGCTCGGTGGTACAGGCCGCCGTTACGCTTCGGTAGGCGACATCATCGTAGTGAGCGTCAAGAGTGTGATTCCCTCGAGCGATGTAAAGAAAGGCACCGTCAGCAAGGCTGTAGTTGTGCGCACCAAGAAGGAAGTGCGCCGTCCCGACGGATCATACATCCGTTTCGACGACAACGCCTGCGTACTGCTCAACAACGCCGGCGAGCTCCGCGGAACCCGTATCTTCGGCCCCGTGGCACGCGAACTCCGCGCCACCAACATGAAGATCGTGTCTCTCGCTCCCGAGGTGCTCTGATCCCTCTCATCTTCACTCTTAACAACGACAAACTCAATCGACATCAACAACAATGAGCAAGATCAAGATAAAGAAAGACGACAATGTCATCGTTATCTCCGGCGAAGACCGTGGCACCACCGGCCGCGTCCTCAAGGTGATACGCGACAAGAATCGTGCCATCGTTGAAGGAGTTAACATCGTGACCAAGGCCACCAAGCCCAGTGCCAAGCACCCCCAGGGCGGCCTTATCAAGATGGAGGCTCCCATCAACATCTCCAATCTGGCACTCGTCGACCCCAAGACAGGTAAGCCCACCCGCGTCGGCCGCCGCGTTGACGCCAACGGCAAGTTAGTACGTTACGCCAAGAAATCAGGACAGGAGATCAAATAATGGAGACAACACTCAGCAAAGACTATAAGGAGCGCATCGTCCCCGCGCTCACCAAGGAGTTCAACTACTCTACAGTGATGCAGGTACCCCGCCTTGAGAAGATTGTCATCAATCAGGGCCTCGGTCAGGCAACACAGGACAAGAAGATCATCGAGACAGCCATCAACGAGCTCACAGCCATCACAGGCCAGAAAGCCGTGGCTACTCTCTCTCGCAAAGACATCTCTAACTTCAAGGTGCGCAAGAAGATGCCCATCGGTGTGCGCGTGACACTCCGTCGCGAGCGCATGTACGAGTTCCTCGAGCGTCTGGTGCGTGTGGCTCTGCCCCGTATCCGTGACTTCAAGGGCATCGAAGGCAAGCTCGACGGCCGCGGCAACTACACCCTCGGCATCACGGAGCAGATCATCTTCCCCGAAATCAACATCGACAGCATCTCCAAGCTGCTCGGCATGAACATCACTTTCGTGACTTCAGCCAACACCGACGAGGAAGGTTACGCACTGCTCAAGGCTTTCGGTCTGCCGTTCAAAAACGCCAACAAGTAATCCCCCACAATCCTTAAGACCCAACATCTTACAAGAATATGGCAAAAGAATCAATGAAAGCCCGCGAGGTTAAACGCGCGAAGCTCGTAGCCAAATATGCCGCCAAAAGGGCTGCCCTCAAGGAAGCCGGCGACTACGAAGGCCTCCAGAAGCTTCCCAAGAACGCCTCAAGCGTGCGTCTTCACAACCGTTGCTCCATCACCGGCCGTCCCAAAGGATACATGCGCCAGTTTGGCATCTCTCGTATCCAGTTCCGCGAAATGGCATCTGCCGGCCTGATCCCCGGCGTCAAGAAGGCAAGCTGGTAATACACGCTCGATAGTAGCAAACCCCTTCAACCGAGACACCAAGATTTAATCATCCAAACCTCTCTTTTTGAATCAAGTGCTCATCTGACCAAGTATTACCGGCAATATGTCATCTGTCACGCTGTTGCCCTCCCTCTCTCCCGGCCACGAGGCCTTCGGCTTGCATGGAGGCCGCGCGGCAAGCGTGAATATTTGAATATTGTTCGGAATGAGCCGAATCAATTTAAACAATCCACACAACAATGACCGATCCTATAGCAGATTATCTGACAAGATTGAGGAACGCCATCAAAGCCAACCACCGAGTGGTTGAAGTGCCTGCCTCAAACTTGAAGAAAGAGATCACCAAGATTCTCTTCGAACAAGGCTATATACTTAACTACAAGTTTATAGAGGGTGAGACCCCCGCAGGTGTGATCAAGATCGCCCTGAAATACGACCCCGTTGACAAGGTCAACGCCATCAAGGGTCTCAAGCGCGTGTCACGTCCCGGTTTGCGCCAGTACACCGGCTACAAGGACATGCCCCGAGTGTTAAACGGTTTAGGCATCGCCATCCTGTCTACTTCAAAGGGCGTAATGACCAACAAGAAGGCTCAGGAGCTCAAGATAGGCGGCGAAGTGCTCTGCTATATCTATTAACCTTTAATCCCTGAAGAGTAATGTCACGTATAGGTAAAGCACCCATCGCCATTCCCGCCGGTGTGGCTGTAACAGTCAGCGGCGACACTGTAACCGTAAAGGGTCCCAAAGGCACCCTCACTCAGAAGGTTAACCCCGAACTCGACATCAAGGTCGAGAACAACGAAGTGGTATTGACCCGTCCGACCGACGACCGCGAGCACCGCGCACAGCACGGCCTCTACCGCGCCCTCATCCACAACATGGTGGTAGGCGTCAGCGAAGGCTACCGCAAGGAGATGGAGCTCGTAGGCGTAGGTTACCGCGCTGCTGCCACCGGCCAGGTACTCGAGCTCTCGCTCGGATACTCCCACGCCATCTACCTCAAGCTTCCCCCCGAAGTCAAGGTTGAAGCCAAGAGCGAACGTAACAAGAACCCGCTCATCATCCTCGAGAGCGACGACAAGCAGCTTCTCGGCCAGGTTTGCGCCAAGATCCGCAGCCTCCGCAAGCCCGAACCCTACAAGGGCAAAGGTATCAAGTTTGTCGGTGAAGTTATCCGCCGCAAGTCAGGCAAATCGGCAAGCGCCAAGTAATCAACTATACCACTCACCACACAACATTGAACTGATCATATGTTTTCCAAGATACAACGCCGCAACAAGATCAAGGCCCGCATCCGTGGCCGCATCTCAGGCACCGCAGCGCGTCCGCGCATGACCGTGTTCCGCAGCAACAAGCAGATCTACGTACAGCTTGTCGACGACCTCGCCGGCAAGACTCTCGTGTCAGCTTCGTCTAAAGGCATCGCCGAGGGCAACAAGTCCGAAATCGCTGCTAAAGTGGGCGAATCTATCGCTAAGAAAGCCCTTGAAGCCGGTATCTCCGAAGTTGTCTTTGACCGCAACGGATACCTGTTCCACGGACGAGTTAAATCATTGGCAGACGCCGCCCGCAACGGTGGCCTCAAATTCTAATCAGAATCATGGCAAACAAAAACAACCGCGTTAAATCAACCAACGATATCGAGCTCAAGGATCGCCTTGTAGCCATCAACCGTGTGACCAAGGTCACCAAGGGCGGCCGTACATTCACCTTTGCAGCCATAGTCGTAGTCGGCAACGAAGACGGCATCGTCGGCTGGGGCCTCGGCAAAGCCAATGAAGTGACCGCTGCCATCGCCAAGGGCGTGGAGGCAGCCAAGAAAAACCTTATCCGCGTGCCCATCCACAAGGGCACCATACCCCACGAGCAGGAAGCCAAGTTCGGCGGCTCTCGCGTAATCCTCAAGCCTGCCGGTCAGGGTACCGGTGTGAAGGCCGGTGGTGCTATGCGTGCCGTGCTCGAGAGCGTGGGCATTACCGACGTCCTTGCCAAGTCCAAGGGCTCGTCTAACCCCCACAACCTCGTCAAGGCTACCATCGCAGCTCTCGGCGAGCTCCGTTCTCCGGCCCAGGTGGCCCAGAACCGCGGAGTATCACTCGAGAAGGTGTTCCACGGCTGATAAAAGAAACCGCCGCATGCAATCTCCTGTCCGCCACTGTGGCGGACAGGAAGGAGCAGCGGGTTTCGCCACTTCCACCATTGATTTATAATCACTCTCCTCTCTAACTTACCATCTCAATCATGGCACAGATTAAAATCACACAGATAAAGAGCCGTATCAAGGCTCCCAAGGTGCAGAAAGAGACTCTTGACGCCCTTGGCATCCATAAGATGCACCACTCGGTCATCAAAGAGGATACCCCCTCAATCCGAGGCATGGTCAACCGTGTTCGCCACCTCGTAGAAGTAACCAACGTATAAATTAAACCCCCAGAAACATTAACTCAAAGTTATGGACTTAAGCAATCTCAAACCTGCCGTTGGTTCTGTCACCCGTAAGACCCGCATCGGTCGTGGTCCCGGCTCAGGCAAAGGCGGCACATCTACCCGCGGCCACAAGGGCGCGAAATCTCGTTCAGGCTATTCACGCAAGATCGGTTTCGAAGGCGGTCAGATGCCCCTCCAGCGCCGTCTCCCCAAGTTTGGCTTCAAGAATATCAACCGTGTAGAGTACAAGGCCATCAACATCAGCACTCTCGACGAGCTCGCTGCTGCCAAGAACCTTGAAAAAATCGGTATTGAAGAACTCCGCGAAGCTGGCTTCATCAACCGCCGTCAGCTCGTGAAAATCCTCGCCAACGGCACTATCTCTCACAAAATCGCTGTCGAAGCCAACGCTTTCTCTGCTGCCGCACAGGCCGCCATTGAAGCTGCCGGAGGCTCGGTAACGAAAATCTAATACCCCCACCCCCGATGAGTTTTATCCAAACAGTAAAAAACATATGGACCATCGAGGAGCTGCGCAAGCGCCTGCTGGTGACCCTGCTGCTGGTACTTATCTACCGCCTGGGTTGCTACGTGGTGCTTCCCGGCATCCGTCCTGAGGACCTCGAGGCTCTCAGCCGCTTCACCAACAAGAGCGGCCTGATGCAGCTGCTCGACATGTTCTCGGGCGGTGCTTTCAGCCAGGCCTCGATTTTCGCCCTCGGTATCATGCCCTACATCACGGCTTCGATCGTGATACAGCTCCTCGGCATGGTGCTCCCTTCGTTCCAGAAGATGCAGCGTGAGGGCGAGAGCGGACGCCAGAAGCTCAATCAGTACACACGTTATCTGACAGTGCTGATTCTGCTCCTCCAGGGCCCTGCTTATCTGGTCAACCTCAACGTGCAGGTCACCAGTGCCGGCGGCATGGCCGCTCTCGGCTTCTGGAGCATCGTCTACCTGACTGTAATCCTTGCCGCAGGCTCCATGTTCATCATGTGGCTCGGCGAGCGCATCACTGACCGCGGTATCGGCAACGGTATCAGCTTCATCATCCTCGTAGGTATCATCGCCCGTCTCCCGGGAGCATTGTTCTACGAGTTCACAAGCCGTCTCCCGGGTTCCACCGGCAGCCAGGGCGGTCTGGTGATGTTCATAATCGAGCTTCTGCTCCTCTTTGCTGTCACCATCGGTGCAGTGCTGCTCGTGCAGGGCACACGCAAGGTGCCCGTGCAGTACGCCAAGCGCATCGTCGGCAACAAGCAGTATGGCGGAGCTCGCCAGTACATCCCCCTCAAGGTCAATGCGGCCGGTGTGATGCCTATCATCTTCGCTCAGGCGATTATGTTCATCCCCATCACCATCGCCGGATTCGGCTCTGCTGGCGATGCCACACGCGGCTTCTTTGCAGCGTTCAGTGACATCAACGGATTCTGGTACAATCTCGTCTACTTCCTGATGATTGTCGCATTCACATACTTCTACACTGCCATCACAGTGCGTCCGCAGCAGATGGCCGAGGACATGAAGCGCAACAACGGCTTCATCCCCGGCGTCAAGCCCGGCAAGAAGACTGCTGAATACCTCGACAGCATCATGTCACGCATCACCCTCCCCGGCTCGATATTCCTCGGCATCGTGGCCATCCTCCCTGCATTCGCCCGTTTCTTCGGCATCAGCCAGAATTTCGCGCAGTTCTTCGGAGGAACATCGCTGCTGATTCTTGTCGGAGTAGTGCTTGACACCCTCCAGCAGATCGAGAGCCATCTGATGATGCACCACTATGACGGCCTGATGAAGGACGGCAAAATCAAAGGCCGCACCACAGGCAGCGCATATTGATGTCCCCATCCGTCAGTCTACCGCTAACCACCACACACACTCAACTCTAAACTGATACATCACCCCATTATCTGCTCACTATGATATTTCTGAAGACACCTGAAGAGATGCAGAAGATGCAGGCAGCTTGCACACTCGTGAGCGACACACTTGGCGAAGTGGCCAAGTGGGTCGCCCCGGGAGTGACTACCCGCAAGCTTGACAACGTAGCACGCGACTACATGCTCGACAACGGCGGCAAGCCCGCTTGCCTCGGCTATGGAGGCTTCCCGGCCACGCTGTGCATCGAAGTCAACGAAGTAGTGGTCCACGGATTCCCCGGCCCCTACACCTTGCAGGAAGGTGACATAATCGGCATAGACACCGTGGTGGAGCTTGACGGTTTCAACGGCGACATGTGCTACACATTTCCTGTAGGCGATGTCGACGACAAAGTAATGCAGCTCCTGCGTACCACCAAGGAAAGCCTTTATGTAGGCATAGAAGCCTGTCGTGAAGGCCGACGCATCGGTGACATCTCCAATGCCGTGCAGACCTATTGCGAACGCCGTGGTTACACCGTGGTGCGCGAGATGTGCGGACACGGCATAGGACGCAAGATGCACGAAGACCCCGAAGTCCCCAACTACGGGCGCCGTGGCACCGGACCCGTCATCAAAAACGGCATGTGCATCTGCATCGAACCGATGATCAACCTCGGCTCACGCAACATCATAATAGGCCACGACGGGTGGACATGCACCACACGTGACCGCAAACCCTCGGCCCATTACGAGCATACCGTGGCCATCATCGACGGAGAGACCCGGGTGCTGACATCCTTTGAGCCTATACAGCAGGCTCTCGGTGACAGATTCATCTGACAGTCATCCCCCCTGGCAACGCGCAGCAGACAGCCGCATCACAGAAACTAAACTTTACCCCACAAAACATAACCGGGCGCAAGCCCACAAAGCAATTTATGGCAAAACAAGCAGCAATCGAACAAGACGGCGTGATAGTCGAATCACTCAGCAACGCCATGTTCCGTGTGGAACTTGAAAACGGACATGAAATCACCGCCCACATCTCGGGCAAGATGCGCATGCACTACATCAAGATTCTCCCCGGTGACCGCGTCAGAGTGGAGATGTCACCCTACGACCTTTCCAAAGGACGTATCGCGTTCCGCTACAAGTAACCGGCCTCTCAGGTGGCCACAAGCCATAAACCGCAACCTCAACAGACAAGTTTAACAGTCTCAACCATAACATACACAATGAAAGTAAGAGCCTCTATCAAGAAGCGCAGCGCCGACGACAAGATCGTTCGCCGCAAAGGCCGCTTGTACGTGATTAACAAAAAGAATCCTAAAAACAAGCAACGTCAAGGATAATTTTATTACTTTTGCAAAATATTTTCATAGCTAAGTAAATATGGCAGTACGTATCGTGGGAGTTGACCTCCCCCAGAATAAGCATGGCGAAATCGCCTTGACCTACATCTTCGGCATCGGCCGGAGCGCAGCCAAGTCTATTCTTGACAAGGCAGGTGTCGCCCGCGACATCAAAGTTATGGACTGGACCGACGACCAGGCCGCTAAAGTACGTGAAGTTATCCAGGCCAACTACAAGGTCGAGGGTGACCTCCGCAGCGAAATCCAGCTCAACATCAAGCGACTGATGGACATCGGTTGCTATCGCGGCATCCGTCACCGTATCGGACTTCCCGTGCGCGGTCAGTCTACCAAAAACAACGCCCGTACTCGCAAGGGTCGCAAGAAGACCGTTGCCAACAAGAAGAAAGCAACTAAATAATTCATAATTACAACATGGCAAAAAAGACAGTCGCAGCAAAGAAGAGAAACGTCAAAGTCGGCGCAGACGGCCAGCTTCACGTTCACTCATCTTTTAACAACATTATCGTGTGCTTAGCCAACAGCGAGGGTCAGGTGATTTCCTGGTCGTCGGCTGGTAAGATGGGCTTCCGCGGAAGCAAGAAGAACACACCCTATGCTGCCCAGATGGCAGCTCAGGATTGCGCCAAGACCGCATATGATCTCGGCCTCCGCAAGGTTAAAGCTTATGTCAAAGGACCCGGCAACGGTCGCGAAAGCGCTATCCGCACCGTACACGGCGCAGGTATCGAAGTGACCGAAATCGTGGACGTAACTCCGCTGCCCCACAACGGCTGCCGTCCTCCCAAGCGTCGCCGCGTCTAATCTCCCCTTATCTTCTCAACAAGATAGCTAATAACCCCTATTTATATCTTCTGAGACCACTCATCCGACGGTAAAGGCCTCCTCTGCGCACCCCGCGTGTGCGTGACGGCCATCAGATGCCCAGCTGGCATCGCGGCGTAGCGGCTGACCATCGAGACGACGAAAGTGCCTTGAACGTGAAATTATGACTGCAACAGCGCACCGCATCCATGGCGCGTGATTACATGTCTTGATAGAAATATCCTCTTAATTGTTGCAGTCGCGGCTGCACTAAAAGGCAACTCCGTCTCACGATCCTTTACCACAGTAATGACAGGAATGGCACCGGCAGCACTCCGCTGAAAGCAAGCGACAAGGCTCCGCCACCGCCGATGACTAATCTCAAATCTTAACCAACCCATCAACAATGGCAAGATACACAGGACCTAAATCCAAAATCGCTCGCAAGTTTGGTGAACCCATCTTTGGCGAAGACAAAGTGCTCGCTAAGAAAAACTACGCGCCCGGTCAGCACGGTCAGAACAAGCGCCGCAAGACCAGTGAGTATGGTGTCCAGCTTCGCGAAAAGCAGAAGGCCAAGTACACCTACGGTGTGCTCGAACGCCAGTTCCGTAACCTCTTCGAGAAGGCTTCACGCATGAAAGGTATTACCGGTGAGCTCCTCCTGCAGCTCCTCGAAAGCCGTCTCGACAATGTCGTATATCGTCTGGGCATCGCTCCTACACGTGCCGCTGCCCGTCAGATTGTCCTCCACCGCCACATCACTGTCAACGGTGAGGTAGTCAACATCCCCTCATATCAGGTCAAGGCCGGCGACGTAGTCGGTGTCCGCGAAAAAGCCAAGTCGCTTGAGGTGATTGCTGACGCTCTTGCTGGCTTCAACCACAGCAAGTATCCCTGGATCGAGTGGGACGAGAGCGCCAAAGCTGGCCGCTTCCTCCATGTCCCGACCCGCGAGGACATCCCCGAAAACATCAAGGAGCAACTTATCGTCGAGTTGTATTCTAAGTAATCAATCTTCTAATAATACGATCCTCAATGGCTATATTAGCATTTCAGAAACCTGACAAAGTCTTGATGCTCGAAGCCAACAATACGTTTGGCAAGTTTGAGTTCAAGCCTCTTGAGCCGGGCTATGGCATCACCATCGGCAACGCTCTTCGTCGCATACTACTCTCAAGCCTCGAAGGCTACGCTATATCGACCATCAAAATCGACGGTGTACGCCATGAGTTCGACACCATCCCCGGTGTCAAGGAAGATGTCACAAACATCATCCTCAACCTCAAGAAGGTAGACCTCAAGCAGACAGTAGAAGACGCTGAGGCCGAGAAGGTGTCAATCACCGTGTCAGGGACGGAGGTGTTCAAAGCCGGCGACATAGGCAAGGCGCTCACCCACTTTGAGGTGCTCAACCCCGACCTCGTCATATGTCATTTGGATCCTGACGCAACATTCAACATCGAGCTCACAATCAACAAGGGCCGCGGTTGGGTCCCTGCCGAGGAAAACGCATCGCCCAACGATGCCATCGATGTCCTCGCCATCGACTCCATCTACACTCCTATCAAGAATGTGAAGTACACCGTTGACAACTTCCGCGTTGACCAGAAGACCGACTACGACAAACTCACGCTTGAGATTACCACAAACGGCTCCATCCATCCCAAGGATGCCCTCAAAGAGGCCGCCAAAATCCTCATCCACCACCTGATGCTCTTCTCTGACGAGAAAATCACTCTCGAGACTCCCGAGACATCCGATGACGAGGAATTTGACGAAGAAGTGCTCCACATGCGCCAGCTCCTCAAGAGCAAGCTCGTGGATATGGACCTCTCAGTCCGCGCTCTCAACTGCCTCAAGAGCGCCGAAGTCGAGACTCTCGGCGAACTCGTGGTATTCAACAAGAATGACCTCCTAAAGTTCCGCAACTTCGGCAAGAAGTCACTCACAGAGCTTGACGAACTCCTTGCCAATCTGAACCTGTCGTTCGGAATGGATATTTCTAAGTATAAACTCGACAAAGACTAATCACTGACGATGAGACACAATAAGAAATTTAACCATCTTGGCCGCAAGAAGGCTCACCGCGAAGCCATGCTGGCCAATATGACCATATCGCTTATCATGCACAAGCGCATCAACACCACCCTGGCCAAGGCCAAGGCTCTGCGCATGTATGCTGAGCCGCTGATCAACCGCGCCAAGGACGATAACATGTCCAACCGCCGCCTCGTGTTCAGCTACCTCCAGAACAAATATGCTGTCACCGAGCTCTTCCGCGAAATCGCACAGAAGATCGGCGACCGCCCCGGAGGCTACACCCGAATCCTCAAGACCGGCAACCGTCTCGGCGACAACGCCCAGATGTGCTTCATAGAGCTCGTTGACTACAACGAAGCTATGCTCAAGGCTAAGGACGAGAAGAAGACCGGCCGCACACGCCGCTCCCGCAAGTCTTCAAAGCCCGCTGCCGCTCCTGCCGAAGCTCCCAAAGCAGAGGAGGCTCCCGCAGCAGCCGAAGCACCTACAGCCGAGTAATCAGCCAAAGGCTACAAACCACAACCGAGAGGCCTGTCCGCACATCCGCGTACAGGCCTCTCCTGTCATACTCTTGTGGTAGGGAAATGCCATATGTCACTAACTTAAGCAGTCGTTAATGCTTAAATGACGTTCTTATGTAGTAGGGATATGTCACAATGCTGTTTAATTAACGTGAGTTCGATATAAGCAATCAGAACAAAGTCAATTGATTGTCAGGGACGA
>ERZ1027217.124-NODE-124-length-44822-cov-11.894744_pt1 | contig 44822 bp, 41 predicted proteins | sample MGYA00519268_ERZ1027217 | MGnify/ENA primary metagenome ERZ1027217 (study PRJEB26926, sample SAMN06164537) | human gut metagenome | biome: ENVO:00009003; feature: ENVO:2100002; material: ENVO:00002003 | host: Homo sapiens | place: USA | collected 2012 ...
ATTTAATCAAAAGATACACCACTCAGGATTTAATTTTTGTTATTAAACACCCTCTTATAAGTCTTATAAAATATATTCCGAGTATAAAGTAATCCCGGTTCCGCAACCGATGCGGAGCCGGGATTCTCATCCATTATTATTTATGTACAGACGGGCGTATTGATTAGAATACGTAGCCGAGAGTCACCTTGAGGTTGCCGGTGCTGACTTTGTATGTCTCGCTTTCGCCGTCATATGTGTACTTGTGGCTGTAAGCAGGGATGAAGTCTGTACCGTACTGTACGCCGAGGTAGATGGGCTTGTACTGGAAGCCTACACCTACATGCCAGCCCATCTGGAAGCGGTTCCATGTCTCGTCGTCACCGTCCATGGCATCTTCGGCAGAGTCGAATACGCTGATCCAGTCACCTTCGAGGTCGCTCTTGCTGTAGCCTATCTGAGAGAGGACGTCATCGGGTATGTTGGTGTCGACTTTATTCTTGAAGCGGGTAGAGAAGTGTACCTTGAAGTTGAGGCCGAGGTAGGGGGCGATGGAGAAGTCTTCGCCTGCGGCAAACTTCCATGCAACATTGACAGGAACCTGCATGTTGATGTCACTGTAGTTACGCTTGTCCTGGAACCAGTAACCTGCAGCTTCTTCCTTGTCGCCTTTCTTGCTTCCGAAGTTGAAGTCAAGGTTAAGACCGGTCTCGATGTAGAGGGGAAGACTTGAGCTTACGCTGAAGCCGTGGATGTAGTCGATGCCGATACCGTTGAGGCCGAAATTGAGGTCGCTGTGATTCTTGCCGTAAGCATCGTTGAATCCGTAGTGGGTGTTGTTGTACGAGATGCCGATACGGTTATAGTCCTTGATGTCGCTGGCTGACAGTGCTGAGTCAGAAGCGCGCTGAGCTGAGAGTGACATTACGCAAGCTGCGCAAGCCATGGTTAAGATAACTTTTTTCATAACTCTGAATTTTTTAAATAGATTGGGTTATCAGTTAAATGTGGAATTGTGATTTGTCAGAGGTTGAAATCCATCTGCCATACGTTGTACAGACCCTTCTTGGCTGTGCCTCGCTCGGATACGAAGTAAATTGTCTTGCCATCAGGAGCCCATATGGCGGAGAGGTCGTTGCCTGGATGGAAAGTCAGCTGTGTGAGCTGGGAGCCGTCGGTGCGTACTGCGAATATGTCAGTGTTGAGGTCTTTGTGCTTTTCAGAGCGTGATGTTCCTGTGACGAGGAGCCACTTGCCGTCGGGGCTGAGCTGGGGAGTCGTGAAGCTGCGGTCAGGCAGACCTAAAATCAGCTCTTCAACGCCGGTCTTGAGGTTGAGTCGCCAGATTTCGCTCTCTTTCTTGTCGGTGAACCGTGCGCAGTAGACCACGTCCTTGTCACGCGGATCCAATACGGGCGACATGCCTCGGGAATAGTTGGAAAACAGATTGTTTTTGCGGTCCCAGCTCCACAGCGAATATGCTCCGAAGCCTTCACCGCGGTGGAAGTAGATGAAATTGTTGTCTTTGGTCATCTGGCCGGCAAAGTCGTTGTCGGTGCCGTTTGACACCTGACGCACCACATTGCCCTGCACTGCGTCTACCAGGTATATGCCGTAGTGACCGCTGCGCCACTCCGTGAAGCATATCGTAGAGCCGTCGGGGCTGAGTGTGAAGTCGCGCACGTTGGTGCGGAAAGTACGTTGTACGCTTGATCCTCCGCGACGGGCATCTTTGACCATCACGTTGGTTGTGCCGTTCTTGTTGTTGATATAGGCTAATCTTTTGCCGTCGGGGGTGATGGCTATCTGGGGATTTACCCACCAGTCTACCTGGCTGCCTTTACCTCCGCCAAATTTGAAGAAACTTTTCTTGGCAGGGAATACAGAGCTGACCTGGTCGGCATCTTCGGTGATACGTTCAAATTTCACACCGCCTTCTTCGGGTACAGATACTATTGAATAGTCTATCTTAGCACTGCTTGCGGTCAATGCCAGCGTGGCTGCAATTCCAGCGAGGACCATGCTTCTGATGTTATTCATCCTATGTGTTTTTATTGTGATTGGTTATAATTAGATGCGTATAAGTGTCTTTTAGACTTCCGATTTTATATTTCACTCACAAATACACACATTTGTTAGCAAATCGCTCCCCCCCTAAACATAAATTATGTTAAAATATGCCAATCAGATTGAGTTAAAGATTTTAATGACCCTAAAGGCCTTAATGACTTGATTATGCCTATTGCATAAAAAATCGGCTCCGCAGTTGCTGCGGAGCCGATATGATGTGTATTTGCCAGTGGGGCTGGTGATTAGTCCTCGTTGAGGTTGACGCGCTTGAATGATACAGCTACGAGACCCTTCTGTGACTTCTCGAGGAACTGGCCGATGGTCATGGTTGCGTCCTTGACGTATTCCTGTTCCATGAGGCATGATTCCTTGAAGAATTTGTTGAGACGACCCTTGGTGATGTTCTCGATCATCTGCTGGGGGAGGTTTGCGGCTTTGGCCTCAGATGTCTCCTTGATGATCTGGCGAGCCTTGTCAGCGTCTTCCTGTGTGATCCAGCCCTTGGCCATGTTTGACTCGATGTGAGCCTCAGAGTCAACGTGGGCAGGATTGATGCCGGCCTTCTTGAGGGCTGCTTCAACAGCCTTCATAACCTGCTCTTCCTTGGTCTTCTCGATGGCTACGTTGCGTTCGCTTTCGATGATGTTGGCCGGTACGCTGTCGCGGTCCACGGCTACGGGGTTCATTGAAGCTACCTGCATGGCTACGTCACGACCTACCTGATAGTCAACATCGGGGAGGTTGAAGCCTACGATGGTCGAGAGCTTGTTGCCCTGGTGGTTGTAAGATGTCACAGATGCAGCCTCGATGCACTCATATGCACCGATTTCCATCTTTTCGCCGGTCTTGCCTACCTCTTCTACGATGAGGTCGTCGACTTTCTTGCCGTCTATGGCGAGAGCCTTGAGTTCGTCGAGGCTCTTGACCTTGTTGGCTACCGCTGCATCGAGGAGCTTCTGGGTGAGGGCTACGAAGCCGGCGTTTTTGGCCACGAAGTCAGTCTCACACTTGAGAGCCACGATGGCGGCGAAGCCGTTTTCATGCTTTGCGAGCACGCAGCCTTCAGATGCCTGACGGTCTTCGCGCTTTGCTGCTACAGCCTGACCCTTCTTGCGGAGGATTTCTACAGCTGCTTCTATATCGCCGTTGGTCTCGGCGAGTGCTTTTTTGCAGTCCATCAGGCCAGCGCTTGTGAGGTGGCGCAGCTTGGTGATTTCTGCCATTGTTACTGCCATAGTAGTGGGGAGATTTTAATGATGAAGGAGTGTCGGAGCCCGACACTCCTTCAGGTTAGACGATTGTTAGTGGGGTGATAGGGATGATTACTCTGCTGCCTCGGCCTTGGGAGCTTCAGCGGCTTCATCCTTGCGCTGTACGCGACGACGCTCGCGCTTGGGAGCTGCCTCGTCAGCCTGCTCTGCAGCAGCCTGAGAGTCGGCTTTCTCTACTTTGCGTTCTTCGAGGCCCTCGTTGATGGCGGCGCATACGGTGTCAAGGATGAGTTCGATTGACTTGCTTGCGTCGTCGTTGGCAGGGATTACGAAGTCCACGTTTGTAGGATCGCTGTTGGTGTCGACCATCGCAAACACGGGGATGCCCAGACGGTTGGCCTCAGCTACTGCGATATGCTCCTTGCATACGTCGATGACGAAGAGGGCAGAGGGGAGGCGGTTGAGGTCAGCGATAGAGCCGAGGTTCTTCTCGAGCTTTGCACGCTGGCGTGTGATCTGGAGTTTCTCGCGCTTTGAGAGGTTGTCAAATGTGCCGTCTTTCGACATCTTGTCGATTGAAGCCATCTTCTTGACAGCCTTGCGGATGGTGGGGAAGTTGGTGAGCATGCCGCCGGGCCAGCGTTCGATCACATAGGGCATGTTGATTGACTGGGCTTTGTCGGCTACTACCTGTTTGGCCTGTTTTTTGGTTGCGACGAAGAGAACTTTCTTGCCGCTTTTTACGATATTCTTCAGAGCAGCAGCAGCTTCGTCGAGCTTGGCGGCTGTCTTATAGAGGTCGATGATGTGGATACCGTTGCGCTCCATGAAGATATAGGGCGCCATTGCAGGATTCCATTTGCGTTTGAGGTGGCCGAAGTGGCATCCTGCTTCGAGGAGTTGGTCAAATGTTGGTGTTGACATTCTGTTGTTGGTTGGTGGTTTACGTTCTTCTGATTTATACAACCCGGGAGTAGGGAACGCAGGTCCATCTCGGGGGTTTAGATACTAAACACGTTGCTATTCAAGCAGCATCTTCATGCGCTGAGTGCAGATGCAGTGCGTAAATACCATGGGGCGGCGCAGATGCCGCCGGGGCTGATATTAACGCTTGCTGAACTGGAAGCGCTTGCGTGCTTTGGGGCGACCGGGCTTTTTGCGTTCCACGGCGCGGGGGTCGCGGGTCATGAAGCCTTCGGCGCGGAGGGCAGCCTTGTCCTCGGGGTTGATTTTGACGAGGGCGCGGGCGATGGCGAGGCGCAGAGCTTCGGCCTGGCCTTTGTAGCCGCCGCCGTCAAGGTTGACCTTGATGTCATATTTCTCTGCAACATCGAGCTTGGTGAGAGGCTGCTTTACGATGTACTGCAGGATGGATGAGGGGAAATATACCTCAAGAGGGCGCTTGTTGATTGTGATGGTGCCGTTACCGTCCTTGACGATTACACGGGCCACTGCGGCCTTACGACGGCCAATTGCGTTGATTGTTTCCATGCCGTAGTGTTATTTGATGGTGTTGATGTCGATGACTTTGGGGTTCTGAGCCTGATGGGGATGCTCTGCGCCGAGATATACGTGCATGTTGCCGATGAGTGTGCGGCCCAGACGGTTCTTGGGGAGCATGCCTTTCATAACCTTGATGAAGAGGGGGTTGTAGCCGGCCTTGAGATGCTTGTTTTGGGCCTTCTTCATCAGAATCTCGGGAGTAGCTGTGCGCTGTCCGCCGGGATAGCCGGTGTAGCTCAGATATTCACGGTCAGTCATCTTCTTGCCAGTCAGGAGCACTTTGTCGGCATTGATGATGATTACGTTGTCGCCGCATTCTACGTTGGGTGAGTAGTAGGGCTTGTTTTTGCCACGGAGGATTTTGGCAACCTTTGAGCAAAGGCGACCGAGTACCTGGTCGGTGGCGTCAATCACTACCCACTCACGTTCGATGCTCTGGGCGTTGGGGCAGGGAGTCTTAAAACTTAAAGTATCCACTTTGTAAATGTTTAATTAATAGTTTGTTGGATGGGTCTGCCAGATGCACGTGCTCGGCCAAAAGCACATACATTGACATGCCCAAATGTTATTAATTGGACATAATCGGACTGCAAAGGTAGTGATTTTCTTCGGCTTATGCAATACCTGAGTGCTTGTGTCAGAACGAAAATTGCACCTGTAGATTCAGGATAAGGGTTGCAGCGGTGTTCCCTTGGGGGCTTTCTTGAGGCCCGTTGACAAAAGTGGGCTGTCTGTTGCTGTCATATTTGGCGGAAATTGCGTACCTTTGCAGTGCCTTTGGCCGTCTGAGCGGCTGCGGCAAATAAGTAGTAAATCATCCACATTCCATCCACACCCAATGCAAGAGAAGATTATCATCCTTGATTTCGGGTCGCAGACCACGCAGCTGATAGGGCGGCGTGTCCGCGAGCTCAACATGTATTGTGAAATCGTTCCCTACAACAAGTTTCCTGCCGATGACCCTTCGGTGATAGGAGTCATCCTCTCGGGCTCGCCGTTTTCTGTCTACGATGATAAGGCTTTCAAGATGCATCTTGAGGCTGTACGTGGCAAATATCCGGTGCTTGGCATCTGCTACGGAGCGCAATTCATAGCCTACGAGTGCGGAGGCACCGTAGAGCCGGCTGCTTCGCGTGAATATGGCCGCGCCCATCTGAGCTACATTGACCCGCGTAATCCGCTTTTCCGCGGCATACAGGCCGGCACACAGGTGTGGATGAGCCATGGCGACACTATCACATCTGTACCTGAGTCATTTGAAGTCATAGCCTCGACCGACCATGTCAAGGTGGCTGCTTATCAGATTAAAGGTGAAAAGACATGGGGCGTGCAGTTCCACCCCGAGGTCTATCACTCCATAGCCGGTACGGACCTGCTCAAGAATTTCGTCGTGAACATCTGCGGCGGCAAGCAGGATTGGAACGCGGCATCATTCATAGATTCCACTGTGCAAGCTTTGCGCGAGCAGCTTGGCGATGACAAGGTGGTGCTCGGTCTCAGCGGCGGTGTAGACTCGTCGGTAGCAGCGGTGCTCCTCAACAAGGCCATCGGCAAGAACCTCACCTGTATCTTCGTGGACCATGGCATGCTCCGCAAAAACGAGTTCAAGAATGTGCTCCACGATTATGAGTGCCTCGGCCTCAATGTAATCGGCGTGGATGCTTCCGAGAAGTTCTTCAGCGAATTGGCCGGTGTCACCGATCCCGAGCGCAAGCGCAAGATAATAGGCAAGGGCTTCATTGACGTATTTGACGAGGAGGCCCACAAGATTTCCGATGTCAAGTGGCTGGCGCAGGGCACCATATATCCTGACTGCATAGAATCACTGTCAATCACCGGCACGACCATCAAGAGCCATCACAATGTAGGCGGTCTGCCCGAGAAGATGAATCTCAAACTTTGCGAACCGCTGCGTCTCCTTTTCAAGGACGAGGTGCGAGCCGTGGGCCGCGAGCTCGGCATGCCCGAACATCTCATCAATCGTCATCCCTTCCCCGGCCCGGGTCTGGCAGTGCGCATACTCGGTGACATCACGCCCGAGAAAGTGGCAGTTCTTCAGGAGGCCGACGACATATTTATCCAAGGTCTGCGTGACTGGGGGCTGTATGACAAGGTATGGCAGGCCGGTGCAATCCTGCTGCCGGTGCAGAGCGTAGGAGTCATGGGCGATGAACGCACATATGAGCGTGCCGTAGCCCTGCGTGCTGTGACCTCCACCGATGCCATGACCGCCGACTGGGCGCATCTGCCTTACGACTTCATGGCCAAGGTCAGCAATGACATCATCAACAAGGTCAAAGGCGTCAACCGCGTCTGCTACGACATCTCCTCCAAGCCGCCGGCAACCATAGAGTGGGAGTAATCAAGCCTCATAGCAACCCCACTGAGCTATAGCCAAATACACCCCATCGGAGCAATCCACACGGATTGATACCAGTTACTTACAAGCAATCCACGGTTAACTCGCTGAGTCAGCCGTGGATTCTCTTTTTGCCCGTTTTGGGAGAAACATCCCCGCTATTCGTCCCCGAAATAGGAAAACGCTGGAAGAAATAATTGTTGGTAAAAATGACAGCGGCATTGCCTTGGAGCGGTGCCGCTGTTTTACTTATATCTTCTATGCCTGACAGAATCGACGATTGTACATGCCTATGGGATTAAGATTGGGTAGCCTAATGCGCCTTGGCGGATGGTTAGGGGCATGTGGCTGCCAGGGCGGGCTCTGCGGTAGTAGTTTGAGGATACTTTCAGTTTGAAATCTTCCCGGCCGTTTTCGGGACGGAAGGTGACGTAACGGGTGGAGGCTCCACGTGTGTAGTTTGTGTGCTTTTCTACGATGAAGCACTCTACCGTGTATGGTTGGGTGCGAGACGGCAGGTAATAGTTGAGTGCGGCGATGCTCTCAGGGATGAAGAGGAAACAGGCGAGGATGATGAAACCGATGCCTGCGAGTATCTCGCTGGCGTATGTGGAGGCTGTCATTGTAGCTTTGTGACGACGGAAACGCAGTGTGAGGAATATGGCCGCCGCTATGATTGTAGCCCCATAGACAGCCGGATGAAGCTCCAGATAGATGGTACGGTTAAGTATCTTCATCAGATACAGGGCACCGACGGCTGCCAGTACGAAGGCTATGTAAGAGGCGGTCTTCTTTATTACGTTGCGAGCTTTGGGATTCATCAGTGTTAGAGAGGATCACAAATTTAATAAGCGATATGCCGTCGCGTAGGTGGGTCGGGCATATCGCTTATAGTTGACGTTATCTGTGATGCGTTATCAGTGGGAGGAGAGGGCGCATGATTTGCACTTCTCCGATATTTCGGTGAAGAAGTCGTTGCCCTTGTCATCCACGAGGATGAATGCAGGGAAGTCCTCTACTTCAATTTTCCAGATGGCTTCCATGCCGAGCTCAGGATATTCGAGCAGTTCTACCTTCTTGATAGAGTTCTGGGCAAGCACAGCTGCTGGTCCACCTATAGAACCGAGATAAAAACCTCCATGCTTGTGGCATGCGTCAGTCACTTGCTTTGAGCGGTTGCCCTTGGCAATCATCACCATGGAGCCTCCAGCAGCCTGGAACTGGTCTACGTAGCTGTCCATGCGGCCGGCAGTGGTCGGGCCGAATGAGCCTGATGCCATGCCAGAGGGTGTCTTGGCCGGGCCGGCGTAGTAGATGGGGTGGTCTTTGAGATACTGAGGCATCTCCTCTCCGCGGTCCAGACGCTCCTTGATTTTAGCGTGTGCGATGTCACGACCCACGATGATGGTGCCGTTGAGGCTCAGACGTGTGCTGACGGGATACTGGCTGAGCTGCTTGAGTATCTCGGGCATGGGACGGTTGAGGTCGACCTTGACCACGTCGCCTTCGCCGGCTTTGCGGTATTCTTCAGGGATGAGTTCGCCGGGGTTGGAATCCAGTTTCTCGATCCACAGGCCGTCACGGTTGATTTTGGCCTTGACATTGCGGTCAGCCGAGCAGCTGACACCGAGACCTACGGGGCATGATGCACCGTGGCGCGGCAGACGTACCACGCGGATGTCGTGGGCGAAGTATTTGCCTCCAAACTGGGCACCGAGACCTAATTTCTGAGCCTCCTTAAGCAGCTCTTTCTCCAGCTCGATGTCACGGAAAGCGTGGCCGAGCTCGTTGCCCTCGGTGGGAAGCGCGTCAAGATATTTTACTGATGCCTTTTTCACTGTGGCGAGGTTCATCTCGGCCGATGTGCCGCCGATTACAAACGCGATATGGTAGGGAGGGCATGCGGCAGTGCCGAGTGACTTCATCTTTTCCACAAGGAAGGGGATAAGTGTCTTGGGATTGATGAGGGCCTTGGTTTCCTGATAGAGGTATGTCTTGTTGGCCGAGCCGCCGCCTTTGGCTACAAAGAGGAAGTTGTATTCCATGCCTTCGGTAGCATGGATGTCAATCTGGGCAGGGAGGTTGCATCCGGTGTTGACCTCGTCATACATGTTGAGGGGTGCATTCTGAGAGTAACGCAGATTATCCTCGGTGTATGTCTGATATACACCCTTGCTGAGAAGCTCCTCGTCATCGGCTCCTGTCCATACTGCCTGGCCTTTGTTGCCGTGGATGATGGCAGTGCCGGTGTCCTGACAGAAGGGAAGCTGGCCCTTGGCTGCGACTTCGGCATTGCGGAGCATGGTGAGTGCCACAAATTTGTCGTTTTGGCTTGCTTCGGGGTCGGCAAGTATCTTTGCCACCATCTTGTTGTGTTCGCGACGCAGCATGAAAGCGTTGTCATGGGTGGCCTGGCGAGCCAATACGGTCAATGCTTTAGGGTCTATCACGAGTATCTCGTGACCGCCCCAGTTTTCTACCTTCACGTAGTCTGAGGTCAGATGGTAGTATTCAGTAGTGTCAGGTCCCAGAGGGAACATCTTCTGATACTTGAAAGGTTTTGTTGCCATGGTCGGTTAGTTATGATTGTTACTTCTTGAATAGAGTCAGGGGAGGATAAGTCTGATAAGTCTGATAAGTCTTATAAGAATTATAAGATTTATAGGAATTATGAGAGTTATGGAGCTGACTTAAGTCAGCTCTCCACAAATTTAGCGTTATTTTCTCAAACAAGCAACAATAAAGAAACCCCGGACTGTGATGTCCGGGGTTTCATATAAGGGATGAATCTGTATGGTCAGATTGGTCGTGTATCAGGCTCGGATTATACGCCCTGTAGCTTGAAGTTGATAGGCAGGGTGTACCATACGTTCACTGCGTGGCCGTTCATCTTGCCGGGGGTGAACTTCGGCAGAGACTTCACGACGCGGACTGCCTCCCTGTCGAGGTCGGGGTCCTTAGAACGTACAACCTTTACTTGACCGATAGAACCGGTCTTGGTCACGACGAACTGTACTACCACACGGCCCTGGATGTTGTTTTCCTGAGCCATGGCCGGGTAGCGGATATGCTCTGCCACATATTTGAGCAGGGCAGCCTCGCCGCCGGGGAATACAGGATTCTGTTCTACTATGTCAAATACCTTATTGTCATCAACGGGAGCCTTCTTTTCCTCGACTACAACCTCGTCCTTGTGTTCGCGGACTACGTTGAGGTCGTCGGTACCCTTGTCAAAGTCGCTGGCACCCACAGCTGTGGTGGTTTCCTTCATTTCGTCCTGGCTCTTGATTTCCTCCTTCACCTCGGCGTCGGCGGTAATCTTAAGCTCGGTGGCCTTCATGGTGTTGAGCACTTCTTCGGGGAGCACTTCAGGTTTCTGCTCCTCGACACGCTGCTGCTCCTCTTCCTGAGGTTCCTCTTCCTGAGCCTCTTCGGTGGCCATTTCGACCATCGCCTGCTCAGTCTGGTCCTCGGGACGGGCTGCGGCTTTCTCAATCACTGTGTTGACCAGCATGGCCAGAAGGGCCACTGCGGCTATGACTATGATGATCACAAGCATTGCACGGTTGTGGCGGGCGTCGCTCTTGGCACGCATCTCATATGCGCCGTACTCTTTGTTTTTTCCTTCAAAGATCAGGTCGCGCCACTCTTTTGATGAAAGATCTACATCTTTTGACATATTGCTTAGTGTGTCTTTTGTCGGGTTAATATATATCAGTCATCAATGTGCTTAGTTCTTACCGTTGGTAGCTATGTAATCGAGTATCATGGCTGAATCCACGGCATTGATGTTGTCAATCTGATAACGTGAGATCTGATTGATCTGCATCTCGTCAAGAGCTCCGATAAGGCTCTCCCAAGAAGCCTCGGGTGTAGCCTTGATGATGACTACGGGGCGTGTCAGGAGCGAGTCGTTACGGATTTCCTTGGCTTTTGCCTGATAGATAGAGTCGTTGATGTCTTTGTTGGGCGAGAACTTGCGGTCACGCCAGTCCTGCTTGAGGACATCAATTTTCTCGAGAACTTGCTTGTTACGTTCGTGCAAGATGCGGCGGATACCGCGCTGTGTCGCACCATCGTTGCCTAAGAAGGCTTCGCGCTGCAGCTTGTTGTTATCAAGCTTGCCGTCGTGATTTTCGTCAGCCACATCGGGCTTGCCTTCGTAGTAGTATACGATGTTGAGGGGACGTCCATCTTCGCCGTGACGGATTTTGCCTTCGGCATCACGCTCTGTGGCGAGGATGAGGGTTATCGCTTCTGATTCTTTAGCCTGTGACATCTGAGACTCCTCGACCTTCTCATTTGTAGGGAGAGAGATTTTGAGGGTCTGGGACTTAATCATGGTGGTACAGAGCATAAAGAACGTGATCAGAAGCATGTTCATATCCACCATAGGAGTGAAGTCCACGTGGATAGACATCTTCTTTTGGGCTCCTTTTTTCTTCTTTCCGCCCTTGTCTGATTGTTCTATCTGTGCCATAATGATTAATCTTGCTCAGTTTTAAGAGCCGTCATCAATGCGAAACGGTTCATTTTCAGTGACTGGAGGTTGTCGAGCACATGGTGCACGGTCTCATAGGGAGTGCCCTTGTCAGCCTTGACAGCGATGCCTTCGCCCTTCTTCATGGCGTTGGCTATGTTTTCATTGCCGCTGTTACGGATGGCACGCATCCATATCTGGAATTCGTTGGGCTTTGACATGTCCTTGTTGTCGTCGATAGGAATACCAACGCGCGGATTGGTCATGTCACCTATGATTTTGTCCTGTTCGGTCTGTGATTTGCTCAAGAACTCGTGAAGGTAGCTGAAAGGCACTCCGAACATGTTGATTTTGGAGAATGCCATTACATCGGCCTCGGTGAGCTCTACTTTCTTGGAGGGGTGGAGTTTGTTATACTCGTTAACGGCCTCGCGGATGATTGATTTGCGCATTTCCTCGGTACCCCATTCTTCAGGGTTGTTGGTAAGGTCGGCCTCACCGGCTACCGAGATAAATACTTTTCCTTCGGGGCTGACGAGGATGGATGCCAGGTTGGCGGTAGGCACCTTCTCCTCTGACACTGACGACGGGGTCATCACTGTTACGGGCTCCTTCTGAAGGAAGGTAGAAGTCAACATGAAGAAAGTAAGCAAAAGAACAGTCACGTCACTCATCGCGGTCATGTCGATGAGAGTGCTCTTCCTTTTAATTTTTACTTTTCCCATATTACTTTGAGTTGCTGATTTTTAGGAGATTATCGTTTGTTGAAAAAATCTTTGGCTTAAAGCAACGGGATTAGTGTGTAGCTGCAAATGTCTGCACGATTGAGAAGCCGATCTCGTCGATAGCGTAGGTCAGGTTGTCAATCTTGTTGGTGTAGAAGTTGTAAGAGATTACAGCGAATGCACCGGTGGCGATACCGAAGGCGGTGTTGATAAGGGCCTCAGAGATACCGGTTGACAGCTCGGTTGAGTCAGGAGCACCAGAAGCAGCAAGTGCCTGGAATGACTTGATCATACCGATTACAGTACCGAGAAGACCGACGAGAGTACCGAGGGTAGTCATGGTTGCCACGATGGGGAGGTTCTGCTGGAGAGCGGGCATCTCGAGAGCGGTAGCTTCTTCAACTTCCTTCTGGAGAGTAGCGATTTTCTGCTCCTTAGAGAGGACTGTGTTTTCGTCCATTTCCTTGTAGCGGATGAGGGCTGACTTAACGACAGCGGCTACAGAGCCTTTCTGCTTGTCACAGAGAGCCATAGCACCGTTGATGTCCTTCTTGGCGAGGCAAGACTTGACGGCAGCGACAAACTTGGTGATGTTGCCTTTGCCCTTGGCGCTTGAGAGTGAAATCCAACGCTCTACAGAGAGAACGATAACGGTGAGGAAGAGGGTCTGGAGGATAGGCACGATTACGCCGCCTTTGTAGATAGTACCCCAGATGTCGATGGGATGACCTTCTTCGAAGTGCATGTCATGTCCGAACCAGAAGATGAAGAGGAGAACGCAGACGATAAAACAAGCAACAATCACCAAGAAGGCGTTGCGGATACCGCGTACGTTGCTGACTTTCTCAGTCGTGGGTTTAGAGGGCTTTTGAGCTTCCATAGTTTTTAAATAAATACTGAAATAAAGAATTTAAGATGTTGTTGTTATTGGTTTACAGATTCGCTTTGTTAAGCAGGCAGTTTGTCGCCTCCTTGGTAGGAGAGTGGAGCGTTCATATCGGTCCGCAAGTGTCCATCTATCTGATAACACCGATGATGTAGGGGGGGTTAGGTTAGATGCAGCATGGTATATTGAACACTATTGCAAATTTAGTGCATTTTTATCATCTCGCAAAAAAAAACGCCGTCAATTTTAATCATTTTAGGCGCTGTGATATACTTTTCACTAAAAAACAAGAAGAAGTGCCGCCTTTTTGATGACAGCACCTCTTTTTTCTGTTGTGTCGGGTCTCAGACAAGATGTAGATAATGCGCTACAATGAATTCCTGTCAGGGATGCAGGTTGGATGCACGGACCATGAAGGTCTTGTTTACCGGGGCTTTGACCGCACATCTGTACTCAACTTTGAGAGTGGCTCCGGCACCGACTTTGCCACTGCCTGTGAAGTCAGTGACTGTGACCATCCCTGAAGCAGGGCGGCCGCCGGCCATGGCGTTGACCTGTCCGGCTGCAAATGTGAAGTTGTCACCGTCATACACGGCCGGGATGTCAGGAAACGACACTATCATAGCCGGCATGTTTTCGTAGCCCGGTATCTTGTAGTTGTTACATGTGATGGTCAGAGTCCTCTGGGCGAGGTTGAATTTGACGGTATAGGTGATGTCGCTTGTCTGCGATCCGTTGCTGTTCTCGAAATTGCCCTGGGTCTCGTTGATTGTGGTGGTGCCTTTGTAAGTGGCTTCCTGTTCGTAAGCAGGGTTGACAGCCGGAGCTGACGGTTCGTCGTCGTCGCTGCCGCATGATGTCAGCGAAACCGATGCCAAGCCGACAAATACTGCGGCGAGGAGTGTGTGGAGTCTTGAAATTTTCATGTTTATGTGTTTGGGGATTTTCGTGGCTGCAAAATTACACATTTTTCCGTGACTTGCCTAATCTATGGTGAGTCGCAGTGTGATGCCGCCACGTATTCCCTGGCCTTTCTGCACGAAGCGGTGTCCGATGCTGACGAAGCTGAACACGTTATAGTCGGTATCGGTCATGTTAGTGCACCAGGCTTCAGCCTCCCATCCCGGGTTGCCGCGCAGGATGACCGAGGCTCCGGGCACAAAGTAGAACGGCTGACGGTATTCATTGGCATCGTCCCAGTAGATTTCTCCTATCCCGCGGGTGTTGATATTGCATTCCAGCCCTTTCAGTGTCCCTGTGTGGAGCGGAAGCTGATAGCGCAGATTGGTCCACAAGGTGTTATGCGGTGCATAGGGCACATGGTTACCTTTGTAGTCGGCTATGCCGTTGTCAAACATCCGGAATCTGGCATCGGTCATGCCGTAGGCTACGTCCCAACGCCACCGGTCATTGATGCGCCACGAGACGCTGGCTTCAAAACCGATGCTGCGTGTGTGTCCGGCATTGGTCATCATGCGTCCTGTGGTGTTGCCGTTGGGAAACACGGTCAGCTGCTGGTCATAACAGTCAATCCAGAAAGCTGCAAGGTCGGCGTTAATCCGGGCATCGGGGATGTTGAGATGTGCACCTATTTCGTAGTTCCAGCTCCATTCGGGTTTATAACTGATGATTTCGTCTACGTCATACAGTTCGGCTATGCCTACGAGTGACATCAGCTTCTGCTGGAGGACATCGCTGAACATCTGAGTGTTGAAGCCTCCGGATTTGTAGCCCTTGGCCACATTGGCATACACGTTGCCAAGCCCTGACGGAAGGCGGTAGGTCAGAGTGAATTTAGGCAACAGCTGGGTGAACGATTTAGAGAGGTGGCCACGGTCGGCTATATTTACGATACACCTGTCATAGACCGAGGGGACTGCTCCGCCGGATAGGTCGTATATGGTGTAAGAGGTATGACAGCTGTTGTCATACGTAATGCCGGGGCGTTCATAGTCCAGGCGCAGCCCTGCTGACAGTGACCAGTTTCCGATATTGAGGGTGCTTTGGTGGTAGAGGGCCGCTCCGCGCATCGGTGTGTCAAACCTGCAGGAGAGGGGGAAGGTACGTTCGTCCCATATCATGGGGTAGTCGGGGAAATACTTGTTGGCATTGGCCTCGATAAGATTGGCTATGCCGTCGTCAAGGAATGTGACCGGAGCATCGGTGTGTGACGAACGATAGAACCCGAACAGGCCGCCGAGCCACTGGTATGTATTGCCGGCAACATTGCCGCGTGCTATGATGTCCTGGGTGATTATCCACTCATGCCGGCGTTGTGACAGGGTGAAGTAGGAGTCGGGGAGGAAATCATTGTCGAGCGTCAGATCGTCCTTGAGATACTGGAAGCTTGATATGCCTGTTATGCTGACATGCTCCGATGGCAGCCAGTTGATGGTAAGGCCGTCAGTCAGGGCAAACCTGTGGTAATAGCATGAATCGTTGTAGCTGATTTTGCCTGTTTTGACATATTCATACGGATAGCCGTTCTGCTCGTTGAGCTGCAATGCCGCCGTGTTTTCGAGAGTGAAGTTGCTGCGCGGATCCCATACGGTTTTCCACCGCAGTGTGCCGGCATTTTCAGAGCCGATGCGTGAGTTGTTGTATGTGTTGCGGTGATCGCCGGTGGTGTGGGTATACAGAGCGTTGATGCTCATGCCAAGCTGTGGCGACAACATGGAGTAATATCCGGCCGACAGTTTGGTCTGGAATGGGGCTGCAAATGAAGCTGCCAGCTTCCATCCTTGGAAATGTTTGGGCGAGAGGGTGTATATATTGACCACTCCGGCCATAGTGTTGCGGCCATACATGGTGCTTTGAGGCCCTCGCAAAATTTCGATTTTGCTTATGTCTGGGAGATCGAAATCGTAATTGTCCTTGTTGAGAAACGCGACATTGTCCACGTTGAGTCCTACTGCCGGCTGGTCTATACGTGCGCCGAGACCTCTGACGTAGATTGACGATGTGACTCTTGACCCGTAGTCGGGGACATAGAAATTGGGCACCAGTTGCGATGCCCCCTTGACCGTGGCGATATTCAGCCTGTCTATTTCCATAGTTCCGATAGTCGTGGAAGCCATAGGGGTAGAGCGCAGGTTGGATCCGCTTTTCAGAGCCGTGACATCTATTTCGTGCAGGTCCACCGAAAGCGAGTCGGGGAGCGACCCCGACGGCTCGGCCAACGCGGGATGGATGGTCGCGCATGCTGCAAGCAGTATTGTCGCAGCGGTCTTGCTTAAGTGGCTGTAGGTGGCGGAGATATGTGATGTCGTCATAGCCAGGCAAATGGTTTCAGATGCAGAATCTTGTGGATAAGCTGTATGATGTCTGCCAGGATACATGTGGGCATACGGTGGCGCATATATGTGATTTGATGTTCCCACAGGCCATGCAGATGTGACAATATGGAGCGGTCCGAAGTGCCGCCGGTGCGCATTGTGACCATTGTGCGGTCCAGGCGTTTGGTGGATATGCGCCCTTTGTAGAGACAGCGCACGAAAAATTCAAAATCACCTGCTATGCGGTACCTGATGTCATATTTGCCGAACCTGAGATATACGTTTTTACGGCAGTAGAATGATGGATGAGGGGGCTGCATCCCGAGAAGCATTTTCCAAGGGCGGAATCCTTTGGAGGGATAATAGCGGACGATGCGATTTTCAGCACCGGGGCGCACATAGTTGACATCGGCATATACGGCATCTGTTTCAGGGGATTCTTCAAATGCTGCTGCGATTACCGACAGTTCATCGGGGGAGGCGAAATAGTCATCGCTGTTGAGTATGCCTATAATGTCGCCTGTTGTGGCGTCAATTCCCTTGCTCATGGCATCATATATGCCGCGATCTGTGCCTGTAATCACTTTAAGGCAGTACCCTCTTGCTTCATACTTATGGCGGTATGACTCTACGATACTGACTGTGCCGTCAGCAGAATTGCCGTCAATGATGATATGTTCCACCGAGCCGTAAGTCTGGTCTAAAACGCTTTGCAGCGCCGACGTTATTACGGCGGCGCTGTCAAGCGTTGCTGTTATGACCGAGATTTTGACCGGCATGACTGTCAGATGTTATATGCTCTCACTGACTTATGCACATGAGGACATGTGTCACTCCTCCTTGATGTAGCTCGCGTATTTATGTCCGTAATAGCGGTGGCTGTAATATGAGTTTTTAACATCTACAGCGTTGAGGATTATTGCCATGTTGGGGTAACGGTTGTCATTATAGAGCTCCTGTATCTGGTGGAGGTCCGATTTCTCGAGCAGACCGGCTCTGATGACAATGATGGTCATATCGGTGAGTCGTCCGATAATCTGTGTGTCGGCGACTATATCGATAGGCGGACAGTCGATGATGATATAATCATAGTGTGCCTTAAGCTCGGTTATAAGCTGCTCGAATTTTGATGAATATAGCATCTCCGAGGGGTTAGGCGGAATGGCTCCGACAGGAATCATGTCAAGACCGTCAATACCGTCGACATTGTGTACGATGATGTCGTCGATTGATGCCTGGCCTATGATATAGTTTGATATTCCTTTGTGACCCGGACCCACGATCTTACTCATGATGCCTTTACGCATGTCAAGGTCTATCAGTATAGTCCGATGATTCTGTACGGAGAGTGATGTAGCGAGGTTGAGTGTTATGAAGGTCTTACCGGAACCCGGATAAAGCGAAGTGACCATCATCACTCTTATGTCGTCTTTGTGGGTGGTGACGCCTTGGGTGTTGCTTATGAAGTGGAAATTGGAGCGTACCACTCGGAAAGCTTCATTGATGGCATTACTGTTCTTCGGCCTGACAACGATGGAGCGGATGTCGGATTCAGGGTTGCGAGTCTGCAACAACCTGTTTTTGAGAGATGGTTTCTTGCCGTAGAACGGTATCTCACCGAGGTAGGGGATGGACATCTGTCCCAAGTCACGTCGTGTGCGCACCTTCGAGTCAAGATTCTTGATGATAAAGATGACTATAAGTGGGATGGCCAGACCAATAGCTAAAGCCATCAGGAGGCTTGACTTCTTCTTTGGTGCCACCGGAGCATCGGGGCCATAAGGACGGTTGATTATGCGGGTGTTGTAGGCCGTGTAGGCTTGAGAAAGTTCGTTCTCTTCACGCTTCTGGAGCAGGAAGAGATAAAGCTGCTCCTTGACTTTTTGCTGACGTTCTACCGACAGGAGGTATTTGGCTTGGCTCGGGCTGCGTATCAGGTCAGAAGTGCTTTTCGCTTCCTGCTGCTCCAGAGTACGCAAGGTGGTGTTGAGAGTCAACAGATAGTTGTCGATTGACTGCACCATGAGTTTCCGCATGGAATTGAGGGTATTTGTGCGGTCCTGTACCAGGGGGTTGTTGTCCGAAGAGGTCGCGAGCATGCGGTTACGCTCACGTACGATAGTGTTAAATTCGCCTATCTGTGATTCTACCGTTGTACCTTCTATGCCGGCAGGGTTGGGGAGCGGCTGGTCTAATGATGCGTTCTGAACCTCTCTGCGCAGGTATTTTACCAGAGATATACGGTTGTTGAGTTCAAGTATGGCATTCTGTGACTGCTGACGCATAGCCATGGCTCCACTTGCAAGCGATGAACCGTCGCCCATGAGATTCGAACTGCGGTAGTTGGATATATTGTTTTCAACATCACCCAGTTCCCCTTCAATCACACCGAGACGGTCAGTTATAAACTGAGAGGTAGCCTGTGCGGCCTGGTTGCGTTCGATGACAAAGCGCTGGTTGTAGACCTCAAGGAGAGTGTTGAGCACGTCTTCGGCACGTTGAGGAGACTCGTCAATCATCTTCAGGTCGATGATGGAGGTGGAAAATTCAGTCATGCTGAATGTAATCGCACCTGAAAAAGACCGTGCCAACGCTTCGGGTGTGGTATGGATGAAAGTTACAGGTTTGTCGATGTAGTCTTTTGTGAAATACTCAGTGGTGTTGATTCTAAAAGGACCTACCGGAGTCTTATATGTGCGTCCTACTTCACCGCTTAACTTAAGGTCTTCGGTATTTCCCGTGCCCCCTACGAAATCCGACATGATGAACTTCGTGGCCGAAACCATCGTGATGTTAAACGAGTAGTAGCCTTGCAGCTTCTTGTCTTCCGGTGCCATATTGACAGCCACTACCGGAGAATTATGGTAGAGGAGTTTGTTGTGGAGACCGTTTTTGACATAATACATGTTGTTGAGGTCCAGCGCTTCGACTACGTCTGTAAGCAGGCCGACGGACCGTATCGTGATCATCTCGTTGGCAAGGTCGCCGCTGTTGTTGTCGATACCGAGCGACGACAGGTCAGGCATGGATAGGGATCCCTTGCCGCTTTCCTCGGTCTTGAACATTACGGTGATGGCACGTTGGTACACCGGTTGCGTCTGTAGCAGCTTGTAAGAAGTATAAGCCACACATACGGCCACCGATATAACGAACCAATACCATTTTGACAGGAAATAGTGTAGTAGCTCTTTTATATTTATGTTGTCAGCCTGGCGTTTAGGGGCTGCTTGCACTTTTATTGCCATGACGGATTCCGTTAGGGTGTATTAGGAATGGAGATTGCTTATTTGGTCAGAGAGACGATAAGGGTGGCTATGCCTACTATAGTTGTGAAGGCCGATGCGTATATGAAAGGGTTTTTCCACTGGTTTTCGTTGATGGAGTATTCGCCGGTCTTCTTGCCGTTGGGCACTACGTATATAATGTCATTTTGCTTAAGGTAGTACACAGGGGAGTTGAAAATGTCTTTTGTGCGCATATCCACTCGTGTTGTGGTGCGGAGGCCGTTTTCGGTGCGGATTACATATATCTGGTCACGTTCGGCCGTTATGTTAAGGTCTCCGGCCATGGCAAGAGCTTCGATGATGTTGATTTGGTCGTCTAATATCGAGTACATGGAGCTGCCCGTATCGCCTATGATAGAGAAGTGGAGGTTGGCGAACTCTACTGTCACCACAGGGTCGGTCACATATTTGCCGTCGACAAGTTTTTTCTTGATGAACTCCGACGCTTCCTGGCGGGTCAGTCCTGCCACGTGAAGCTCGCCCAGTATCGGGAAGTCTATATTGCCCCGGTCATTAACGGTATATAGTCCAAGTCCGTTGTTTTGGTTGTTAGATGCCACGTTGCGACCCGACCGGGAGCCACCGCTCCGAGTGGTAAGGCCGGTACCGCGATCCATTGAAATCAGGTTGAACACTGACGCTACCTGTGGGTCGCTGCTTGACACTATTATGGAAATCTTGTCGCCTGGTTCAATGCGGATGTATTGCGGAGCTTGTGCGACTTCGGGGGTGTCAACGACCATGTCCTGGAAATACAGTACTTTCTCACGTGAATTGCATGCGGTCAATGCTATGGCGGCGGCGCCTATGAAAAGTGACTTGGTCAGTATCTTTTTTAGTGACATAACAAGAAGGAGTGTGTATGTGTGTGATGTTTCTGTGAATATACGGGTTTTATCTTATTTAATAACCTCACTGCTTGATTCCATCATGCTTGATATTGGGGATTATGGGTGTCTTTGATACGGGCTCCTCCTACAGATGACGGATGGGACGCAAGACGACTGCGTCTTTGGGCTAAGCTGTGACGATTGATTATTATGTTGAGTATGTAATTTCCTGTAAACACGGCGACGAGGTCTATTATGACAAGCCATGTGATGTTAAGATAGGCAGCCAGCAGGACATTGACCACAGTAAACACCAGGGATGCGAGCAGGATGATTATCATGGCATAACGCTGTCTCAGTCCACAGGCGAGAAGTTTGTGATGGATGTGGGTCATGTCGGGCGTAAACGGATTGTGGTGGTGGAGGATACGGTTGCCGAACACTCTCAGCACATCAAAACAAGGGATAATCAAGGGCGAGAATGCCACTACAAACATGTCATAGTGCCATAATACCTGAGGTATGCGCATGTTGCAGATGTGAAAGGCCATGAAACTCAACAGCAGACCGGTGGTTAGCGACCCGGTGTCGCCCATGAATATCTTCTTGTTGATTTTTGCGTCACCGAATACGTTATAATAGAAGAACGGTATCAGTGTGCCGAGTATGGCGCAGCATGCTATGGCATATATGATCTGGTCGGCGGCATAGAACACGACAGTATAAAGAATGAAGGCTATGGCACTTAATCCCGATGCCAGACCGTCTATACCGTCAATGAGATTGATGGCATTCATTATAAACACTATCACCAGGATACTCAGTGGCACTCCTACCCATGACGGGAGCTGGTAGATGCCGAGAAAGCCGTCAAGGTCGTGAATCCACATGCCTGTCGAAACAATGAACAGGGCCGCGATTACTTGTGCCGCGAATTTTGCCCGGTATTTGACTCCTATGAGGTCATCTGCTATGCCGACGAGGTATATTATCATTACGGCGCACATCCCGAAGCAGAGTGTCACAGGGTTAAATACCAAATAAGGCACATGCAGATTGGTCAGCATGAACCTGTTGAGCCCGACTAAAACGGCAATAGCGAAGAATATGGATGGCATGAAGGCAAGACCGCCTAGACGTGGTACGGTACTTGTATGTATCTTACGACTGTTGGGGACGTCAAAGAGATTCTTGCGGAATGAAATCAGCAAGATTTTAGGTATCAGCACACCGGTCAGGACGATGCTGATGACAAGGGCGGCAAGCAGATTTAAAATAGTGGCATTCATTTAGCCTTTAACGCATATATTATGGAGAGACGGTGTGATAGAGTGTTATAGGTCTGCCGATAATATTTTAATCAGTTAGGTTTTATTATTTGTAACAATACAATATCGGGATACATGAGGGCAATCCAAAGAGGTATTACCCTTGAAATGTGTGCAAATTTAAGCAAATATTGACGATAAAACAAATTTTAATATCTCTGTAGCAATCTTTGTGGCACTCTGCAATTGCCGTTAACACTTATTGCTCGTTTTGTGTGTTATGGCTGGTTGGAACAATAAGGGGCCGTCGGTTGTTTCTTTTATCAGATAAAGATATTTAATCACATATAAATCTCCTTAAAACACAATTGATTATGAAACGCAGGTTATATCTACTGTTGACAGCTATGACGGTGTTGGCAGCAGGCTTCAGCGCGTCGGCTGCTGACAAATCCGAAATGAAAGCTATGAAGGCATTTTTGCAGTCTCCCGGTGTGGACGATGCCACCAATGCTGCTGCCCTTAAGATTACAAATTTCAATGACCCGGCTTCATGGGAAGGTGTACAGGTGGAAAATGGACGCATAGTGTCAATCGACTGGAAAGGGAAGCGTCTGGCCGGAAACCTTGACCTCAGCGGATTCAAGGCTCTCGTCAAAGTCGATGTCAGCGGCAACCGCCTGTCGGGTCTCACGCTCGCTTCGTGTCCTGTGCTGGCCGATGTGAACGCGAGCCGCAACAGACTTACAGAGTTCTCGGTGAGCGCATGCCCTGCGCTGGCTTCGCTCAACCTGTATCGTAACAGACTTATGGATATCAGCCTTTCTGACACTCCTGCTCTGAAATACCTCAATGTCGCTGCCAACTATTGCGTGTCATTGGACGTGTCCGGGTCTCCCACGCTTGTCACACTGAATTGTCAGAGCTGCCATCTGGAGCAGTTGAATGTGACAGGATGCTCGGCATTGAAGAATCTGTACTGCGGATACAACAAGCTGACCGAATTGGTGCTTGCCGGGGTAGATAATCTACAGAATATCAACATCGACAGTAACCGCATATCTCAGATGGCGGTCAGAAACTTGCCGGCTCTCAGCGCTTTCATGTGCAGTGACAATAATATGACGAGCCTCTCGGTGGACAACTGTCCGGCTCTGATAGACCTGGTATGTGCCTTCAATAATCTGACGTCGCTAACCGTAGAAAATTGTCAGAATCTGCAATATGTCGATTGCCAGTATAATGACCTTGTCACCCTTGACCTGAGCAACCAGACATTCCTGCAGCGTCTGATTTGCAACAATAATCAGCTCCAGACGCTTGATGTGTCGTTTGACTCATCACTTACATACATCAACTGCCGTTTCAACATGCTGACCGATGTGCGTACCATAGGGTGTGACAACCTCCAGATGATTGCCGGCGAATGGAATTATTGATTCAGATTCTATTGGTCTGACAGATAAACGCAATTAGGGCGGATTTGATTGAATATTTCAATTAAATTCGCCCTAACTATTGTCAAGATGATAAAAAACAGCTAATTTTGCAAAAGTTGTATTCAAGATTCCAAGGTTTCGTCTTCTAAGGTACACAATGATAAAGTTCGCACTTGAAAAAGTAATAAGCGAAGACATGTCAGACATGTGGTCAATCCTCACGCCTGAAGAAAAACGTCTCGTAACAGATAATTTCACCATCCACTCATTTAAGAAAAACCAGTTTGTCTACCGTGAGGGAGATGAACCGGAATATCTGTGGACTCTTCTGAAAGGGAAAATCAAAAAATTCAAGGACGGAGTAGGCGGACGCCAGCAGATTATAAGGCTGCTGCGCCCGGTGCAATATTTCGGTTATCGTGCGCATTTTGCCGGTACTCCTTATGTGTCAAGTGCGTGTGCTTTTGAGCCGTCGGTAGCCGGGTCCATACCGTTGTCGGTAGTGGAGGCGCTTCTTGAAAAGAATATTCAGGTTGACCGTTTCTTCATACATGAACTCGCATGCAATCTCGGCAATAGTGATACACGTATAGTCAATCTCACCCAGAAGCACATCCGCGGCCGTCTCGCAGAAGCTCTCATATTGCTCAGGGAACATTACGGATATGAGCCGGACAACATGACTCTCCACATCTATATGGCGCGTGAGGACCTGGCCAATCTCTCGAACATGACTACTTCAAATGCCATCCGCACGCTCTCTGCTTTCGTCAACGAGAAAATAATAGTGGTTGACGGACGCAAAATCAAGATACTTGACGAGGTTACATTGAAGAAAATCTCCCGTTTCGGATAATCCTCTCTCTGATTTGGAAGTATGCCGTGGCAGTCTGATGCTTCGGCATTTATGCAGCATTGTGGTTACATAAAAAAACTTCCCCGGAATCTTGGCGACCCGGGGAAGGAGAAGAGAGGAGAAAAAGATAGGAGCAAAGATAATTCAACGTCCCCTCTTTTTTTCTTTCTGATTCTTTGGTTGAGAGCTGTATGCTTGTATGTCAGACATGCTGCTCTCGGGATATATGTAGATTGACAAACATGTTGTCCGGTGCGTGTTACATGCGTCCGGGGCTTGGCAGGCCTCTCGGGAGTCGTCCGGGAGTGAGTGACCATCCGTTGCCGTTAGGGAAATTATAAGTCGGGCGAGGTGGCGGTGTGACCGGGGGTGCGACCACCGGGGGTGCCGGCGCCGGATAGTAGGCGGGAGGTGGATTATAGTATATGGGATCCACGTATCCCGGAGCGGGATTGTAGTATCCGGGGTTATATCCGCTGCTGACGTTGAGGTTGAATGATACGCCCCTTGACCCTATGCTGATTCCGGGGCTCCAATATCCGTAGGGTCCGCATGGGAACGAGGGGGAGTAAGATGCACCCCACCATATCTGAGCACTGGTTCCAGCTGAGGACGCGACTAATGCCATTGCAAATATCGCTGCGACTGCAGTTTTGCCTGCTATTTTTTTGAGTAGCGTAATCATGCCGTTTTTGCAGGTGGCTTCTTATGCCCCTACAGTTATATGACAAATTGCGGGATGCTAAAGTTCTGATATGGCACTGCTTTATAGTGCTTTTTTCTGTTAAAAAGGCGGTATAAGCATTCATTTTGTGTATATTCGCTTGTTATTCGTAAAATAGGCATGATAGATATGCTTACTCAGCCATGCCTATTGCCGCTTTTCGCCTAATCATAGTTAAATGGTCTTATATATGTCATCATTGTTTCCGCGCCGATTTTCTTTCATGGCTCACGCCGGTATGTCGTTGCTGCTGCTCGGCATGTCGCTCGGATTGGTGCTGCTGACCTCATGCAGCAAAACAGACAATACTCTCATGGAAAGCATCCCTGAGGGTGCTACTTTTGTGGCTGTTGTCAATCTGGACAAAGTGATTAATAATGCCGGATGCGGTATTTCGTCGTCGGGTATCACTCTTACTCCGCAGATACAGTCGCGCATCAATGCTACCATAGGTAAGCATATGTATGAGAGCATGGTAAAAGCCGTCCCCTACATAGATTCAAAGCATGTGATGTGTTTTGCCGAAAAGACGGAGTTTATACTGACTTATATGATCAAAGAGCCGGATGGCTATGCCAAGGCTATGGAGGAGGTCACCGGCAAGCCTAAGACACATGATGGCTTTACTGTATATGCCGGACGCCTGGTTACTGTCGTAAAGGATAATCAGGCATGGACCATGGAGGGCGATTTGGCGCATGTCGTGTCGGAGATTACGGATGTTCTTGACAAAGCCTCGGAGAAGAATTTCACATCCCGACATGGATTAGTGGAATTTATTGAGGAATCCGAGGCTGCCGGGGTTGTGATGAATCTTGCCGCTATGGGATTGAAGGATACCGATACGTGGATAGCCGCCCATCTCAAACTCGGTAATATGTCCGCCAAAGCCGACGTACAGCTTATGCTGAGCGATGGAGAGATAGTTCCTGCCGATGGTTTCTGCAATATTGACAGGGATTTCCTCCGTTATGTGCCGGGTGATTTTAACTATGCTGTAGCCATAGGAGTGGAAAACGGCGAGACCCTCGCCGGATGGCTGCGGATGGCTATGCCTATGATGCCTTTTGAGCAACGTGGTATGCTTGAATCGGTGTTGCCTTTCATTGCCAAAGTCAAGGGGACGATAGCAGTCGCCGGTTTGTCAGATGGCTCGTCGGATGATGAACTCGGCCAAATATCACCTTTGCTGGTGATGGCCCATATGGATCAGGCGGATGTCGATGCCTCGGTCCAGAGTCTGGTGACACTTGCTCGCGGCATGGGTGCATCCGTGTCGTCGGGAAAGGATGGATACTATGTCGCATCAGCCCCCGGCATGAAGATATATATCGGCAATATTGAAGGCAATCTCGGCATATCTACGGTGCCATTTGAATCAACCCGTGAAAACTCCATGGCTCCGGCTTTCGAGAGCCGTTTCGGAGGCGCTTATTTCATGCTGCCGCGAGGATATAAAGGCATGTTTGACCGACCTGTACAGGTCAGAGCGAATCTGCAGCCGCAGTTTATGCAACTGGAGATGACATTCCCTGACACCAAAGGACCGTTCCTGAAAACATATCTTGAATCAGCTGTCAACGAATGATACAATACGATGAGTTCATCACAATCATTTAATCATATAGAGCGGATTACTCTTAGCCGTACCTTGCCCCAGGTTTTTCGTGGAGAGGAGGACACAGACATAATACATGGAAGTCATGTGTGGCTTGAGAATCTGACGTTTGAGCGAGGCGGACGGTATCTTGTCAGCGCCGAGAGCGGTACAGGCAAGTCGTCGATGTGTGCTTATATCTATGGCTCACGCTGTGACTATGACGGAGTGATAACATTTGACGGGCGTGATGTGCGCGGTTTTGCTCCCGAGGACTGGTGCCGTGTGCGCCGCAGCAACATCGCTTATCTTCCACAGGACATGAGGCTTTTCCCGGAACTTACAGTCATGGAAAATCTTCAGATCAAGAACCGTCTGACCCGGACTTATACAGAGTCGCAGCTGATGGGGTTTCTTGACACTCTCGGCATCGCCGACAAGGCATCGGAACCCGGAGGACACCTGTCGATAGGACAGATGCAGAGGGTGGCCATCATCCGTGCATTGTGCCAGCCTATGGATTTCTTGCTGCTTGACGAGCCTGTGAGCCACCTTGACAAGCGTAACAACAAGGTTGTCGCGGACCTTATCGATGAGGTGGCGCGTGAAAACGGGGCGGCGGTCATCGCCACTTCCGTCGGCAATCATCTGTCTATTGAATTTGACCGTACTATATTGCTATGAATAATAAGGATAACAAGCATGGCGACATGGTGTGGCGGCTCCTGAGGCGTAATATCTCGGCAGGGCAGCTTGCCGGTTATGCCGTGGCGACATTTGTCGGGCTGGCCATAGTCTCCGTGGCGTTGCAGTTTTATCGTGACGTGACTTCGATTTGGCACGACGAGGATAAGCTGTTTGGCGAAAACTATATAGTGGTCTCCAAGCGCGTAAGCGGACTGGGGGGCTTGTTGGGTAGTGGAAACTCGGCTTTCTCGGCTGTCGAGATACGCGAAATAGGCAATCAGCCGTGGGCGAGAAAAGTCGGCGCATTCACAGCTGCCGACTTCAATGTCAATGCGTCTGCGGCACTCGGGAGCGGCAGACTGTCGACCTCACTGTTTCTGGAGACTATACCTGATGAGTTTTTCGATGTGATGCCGAGGGAGTGGAATTATGACCCCCGGGAAGGCGGCATAGTGCCGATAATCATCCCCAAGGACTATCTTGCCCTGTATAACTTCGGTTATGCGGCATCTCATGGCATGCCCCAGCTGAGCGAGTCTATGATAGGGATGCTCCCGTTGAAACTCTCGTTGAGCGGCAACGGAGACGAGGCTACTGTCGACGCGCGTATTGTAGGTTTCTCATCGCGTCTCAATACCATAGCAGTCCCGGAGACTTTCCTTTCAGAGGCCAACCGGCGTTTCAGCTCCAAGATGGATGCACCATCGCCGTCACGCCTGATAGTCAAGGTCGCTGACAAGGGGGACCCTGCCATAGCCGCCTATCTGTCTGACAAAGGCTATGAGCAGGGGGGAGATGCTAGCCAGTCGGGTCAGTTGACATTTTTCCTGCGTCTGACCACATCGGTAGTTGTGGCTATCGGCGTGGTTATAACACTGCTGTCGTTTTTCATCCTCGTGCTGAGCATCTATCTGCTTTTGCAGAAAAACCGTCGCAAGATACATGACCTGATGCTTCTCGGCTACTTCCCCGGCGACATATCCAAGGCATATGTGCGTATGGTGGCTGTAATCAATGCCGTAGTCGTGCTGCTGGCAGTCATCGCTGTGTGGATAGCCCAGAGTCTATGGTCGTCACAGCTTGAGATGATGCAGGCTTCGCCTTCGTCGCTATGGCCGACCGTTCTGGTCATGTCAGGGATAATGGTGGTGTTGACCTGCTTGAGCATGATGGTCATACGCCGACGGGTGCGCAGCACTTTCAGGATTTCCTGATACGCTCGTAGTGGTAATATAGATAAAACAGCAGCGATGAGCCTACGACTATGAGGGGCAGTCCGACGATAGAGGGCGACAGATAGTCACCTGTTTCGCGGATAACCTCGCCTCCGAGCCATGCAGCTATCGCATTGCCGGCATTATAGGCTATCTGTATACATGCCGCTCCGAGCATCTCGCCTCCGCGAGAGTATGACACTATGGAGCTTTGCAGCGGACTGCCCGAGCCAAAGAGGGCCGCAGTGCCGAGCATCATCAGTACAACGGCGCAGATTTTGATGTCGGCAAAGAAATAAAACAGCAACAAGATAGGTATGGCACTTATCTGCACGCATGTAGCCACGCCGGCCGGCTTGAAGCGGTCAGCGAGATAGCCGGCTGTGAGGTTCCCTACGAACATGCCGGCACCGGCTATGACCATCAGCCACGACATGGCATCACGGCTGAAACCCGACACGAGGGTCAGCTGAGGGTCTATGAAACTGTACCAGCAGTATATGCCGGTCTGACCGAGTAGTATGCCGCCGAATATCAGCCATGGCGGCAGTGTGCGTATAAAGCGGAACTGGCCTTTGAATCCCTTGTCCTCAAGTCCTTCGACTCTCGGCACCCAGCATCGTATGGCTATGAAGTTGAGTATGCCCGACACGGCCACTATCACATAAGCCACTCGCCATGAGAGCACGTTGCTCACAAGTGTACCCATAGGGACACCTCCCAGAGTAGCCACGGTCATCCCGGCAATCATCAGTGACACTGCGCTGACGGATTTGTCAGGAGTGGCGAGCTTACGGGCCACGATGGCTCCCACTCCGAAGTATGCTCCGTGGGGGAGCCCGGATATGAAACGTGCTATGCAGAGAGTCCAGTAGCCCGGGGCTAATGCAGCCAAGGCATTACCCACGGCTATCATGGCGGCAAGATAAAGCATAAGCCGCCGCAGATCCATCTTGCGCACAAAGAGCAGAGCCGGCGCCCCGAAGCATACGCCTAAAGCATAGGCGGAGATGAACCTCCCCGCCTTTGAGATTGAAATATCCATGCTTTGGGCAAGGTCACCGAGGATGCCCATGGTCATAAACTCGGTGATGCCGAGGGCAAATGTGCCCAAAGCGAGTGCTAACAGTCCTTTTTTGTTCATCAAGTGGTTTTATCGTTTTCCGATAGCCCTGAGCAGCTCATCTACAGCGTCGTGCGGCGACTGAGGATGCGCTTCAAGGCATTTTATGAATTTGCTGCCTATGATGGCCCCGGATGAGTGGGCGCACGCATCGGCAAAGGTGCCCGGGTTGGAGATGCCGAATCCTATCAAGCGCGGATGCTTCAGCTCCAGGGCGTCTATGCGGTTAAAGTAGGCGTGCTGTTCGTCGCCGAATGAGTCGCGTGTGCCTGTGGTGGCTGCCGCCGACACCATGTAGATGAATCCGTCGCAGTGCTCGTCTATCAGATGTATGCGGTCATCGGAGGTCTCGGGGGTTATGAGCATTATCATCGGGATGTCATAGCGGCGGCACATGTCCTTATAATCGCTCAGATACTCTGAAAAGGGCAGATCCGGGATAATCATGGCATCGATGCCTATCTCCTTGCACTCCCTGAAAAGTCGTTCGGGACCGTATTGTATGATGGGGTTGAGGTATCCCATCAACACGAGCGGAATGTCAGGCGATGACTTGCGGGCTTCCTTGACCTGCTCGAGGAGCAGTGATAGGGTCATGCCGTTGCGGAGAGCGATGGTGGAGCTGTTCTGGATGGTTTTGCCGTCGGCCATCGGGTCGCTGAAAGGTATGCCTACCTCTATCATGTCTATGCCACCGCGGTCGAGGGCTTCTATGATTTGAGGCGCGGAATCTTTGTCGGGAAATCCGGCAGTGAAATATACAGAAAGTATATCGCTTTTTTTCTTGCTGAAAAGGGTATCGAGTCTGTTCATTTTTTCAATGAGTTTGCAAAGTTAGTTAGTTTTTCTGAGTCTTTGATGCCGGGCGATGATTCAAAACGGCTGTTGAGGTCTATGCCGGCAAGATGCGGACGGCTGAAAGCGTCCAAAACATCAGCCGCCGAGTCGGCTCCGATGCCTCCGCTAAGCAGATATGGGACATCAAGAGAGTATCGGTCAAGGATTGACCAGTCAAACCGTTGTCCCGAACCTCCTTTACCCGGGGTCTTGGTGTCAAAGACAAACATATCGACGGCATCAATGTAAGAGTCAAGCGCATGGAAGTCAAATCCGTCATGGAGTCCGAAGGCTTTCCATACATGGAGCCCGTGGGATGAGAGTAGTCGGCACATGTCGGCTGTTTCTGAGCCGTGGAGCTGTACGGTATCTATGCCGTAGGCTGTGCAGACTGATAGGACTGACTCTTCCGTTTCGTTGACAAAGACTGCTACAGGCTGTGTCGACGGTGGAAGCAAGGAAATATTGCTCGTCGGCATCCCTATGGCGGTGCGTGGCGTATGCTCCCAGAATATGAAGCCCATATAATCAGGCTGGAGACGGCATATCCGGCGTATGTTGTCCGCGTCGCGCATGCCGCATATCTTGATTAGTTTGCCGTCAATCATGCCTGTAATGAACCGTTGATAAATCGTGCCAGAGCTTCAGCCGGGTCGGAGTGACGCATGAAAGTTTCACCTATGAGGAATCCGCGGTATCCGGCGTCGCGCAGACGGAGCACTTCATCCATGGAGGTCAGTCCGCTCTCGGCTACCTTGACCGTGTGCTCGGGGAGAACTGAGGCTATGTGGAGTGATAGGTCGGGGTCTGTATGAAATGTGGTCAGGTCGCGGTTGTTGACACCCACCATGTCGGCACCTGAGGGCAGTTTGTCAAGCTCGGCGGCATTGTGAATCTCTACGAGCACTTCCATGCCGAGACTGTGGGCATAGTCGGCGAACCGTTGCATTTCATCTGACGATAGCGCGGCCGCAATCAGTAGTATGGCCGAAGCTCTATAGAACCTGGCCTGTGCTATCTGAAATTCGCTCACGGTGAAGTCCTTGCGTAACAGCGGCATGGATACCAGTGAGGATGCCACGGCAAGATCAGTCAGTGCTCCACCGAAATAGGGGGTGTCGGTCAGCACCGAACATGCTGCAGCTCCGGCTTTTTCATATCCCGGTACGATGTCGTTGACCATAGCCAGGGGATGTATCTCCCCTTTGGACGGGCTGCGTCGCTTGAACTCGGCGATGATGCCTGTAGGGCTCTTGAGCAGGGCTGTTTTCATCGACGGCACAGATGTACCGAAGTCAAAGTCAGGGATTCCTCCTGTCAGACGCATCTGGGCGTCGACCTCCCGACGCTTGTTTTCTATGATTTTGTCAAGGATATTTGCCATTATACTTATGAATTTATGGTTACGAAACGGCGGAAGGCTTCAAGTGCGCGTCCGCTTTCAAGGGATGTGCGGGCTGTGGCTATGGCATCGTCAAGCGACATTTGCGGCTCAAGGGTTTTGAGCGCGAAAGCAGCATTGGCTATCACACAGTCGGCCTGAGCGGCGGTGCCCTTTCCGGCGAGGACGCGGTCAAAGATGGCCGATGCCTCCTCTACGCTTTCTCCGCCATAGAGGTCGCTCTGGCTGACCGCCGACAGTCCGAGCATTGAAGCATCCATCAGTCTCTCTCCATCAGCTGAGGCGACCTTAAAGGGCGATGTCAGCGATATTTCGTCATAACCGTCAAGTGAGTGGACCACGGTGCAATTCACGCCCTGCTCACGTGCGATATAGTCATAAAGCCGCAGCAGTTTCAGGTTATAAACCCCTAATAGCTGGTATTTGGGCATCACGGGATTGACAAGCGGACCGAGCATGTTGAAGAATGTCCTGACTCCGAGGGCTTTGCGCACCGGGCCGACACTCTTGAGAGCCGGGCTGAAAAGCGGTGCATGGAGATAGGCCACTCCGCTCTCGTCAAGCGAGCGGCGTAGACGGTCGTTGTCGTCAGTGAACTTGACGCCGTGCTGCATCAGCACGTTGGAGGCTCCTGACACCGAGCTTGCACCGAAATTACCATGTTTGATGACCTTGCGGCCGGCTCCGGCCACCACAAAACATGTGGCGGTGGAGATGTTGAATGTATTTTTGCCGTCGCCTCCGGTACCGACGATGTCGATGGCCTCGTAGCCGTCAAGATTGACCGGATTGCGACGCTCGAGCACGGCATCACGGAAACCGCTCAATTCGTCCTGTGTGATGCTGCGCATTAGAAACACGGTCATGAACGCCGACAGCTGGGCCTCGTTGTATAGCCCGTCGGCAATATTCAGGAGCACACGGCGTGATTCTTCGCGCGACAGGCTTTTGTGCTCAAACATTTTATATAGCAGATCTTTCATCTCTCTCTGTTTTATCTTTGTGGGTCAGTGATTTATCCAGTTACGCAATGTGTTGATACCCTCGGGTGTGAGGATTGATTCAGGGTGGAACTGCACTCCGCGGATGTCGTATTCACGATGCCTGAGAGCCATAATCTCGCCATCGGGACTCGTCGCGAGGATTTCAAGGCTGTCAGGGAAGCCCTCGTTGCCTACCACCCATGAGTGGTAACGCCCTACATCGAGTGTATCCGGCAGATTCTCAAACAGATAGTCGGGTTTGTGGACGGTGATGGTGGATTTGACGCCGTGGTACACGTTAGGGAGGTTCTTAAGCGTTGCCCCGAAGCGTTCGCCTATGGCCTGATGACCGAGGCATATGCCGAGTATCGGCTTTGAGCTGGCGTAACGCCGAAGCATCTCCGGGACTATGCCGGCTTCGGAGGGTATGCCGGGGCCGGGTGAGATGATGATTTTGTCATAACCGTCTATCGCGTCAATGTATATCATGTCATTGCGGTAGATGTCCGGCTCAACGCCCAGCGAACGGATGGCGTGCACGATGTTGTAAGTGAACGAGTCGTAGTTGTCTATTATAAGGAGTCGCATGATGTTTCGATTTGATGGTTAGTGACCGAATTGACTTGCATATACCAGGGCTGTGCGCAGTGCGCCGAGTTTGTTGCCTGTTTCTTTGAGCTCGTTTTCGGGTACTGAACGAGCCACAATCCCAGCTCCGGCCTGGCTGTAGAGCGTGTGGTCTATGCTGAGGAAACTGCGGATGGTGATGGCCTGGTTGAGGTCGCCGTTAAACCCTACGACTCCGATGCAGCCGCCGTACACCACACGTGAATGCGGCTCTATGTCGTTGATAAGCTGCATGGCTCTGACTTTCGGTGCACCGCTTAGAGTGCCGGCCGGGAATGTATCGGCAAAGAGTCGCAGTGTGTCGGCTCCGGCAGGGAGGGTTGCCTTGACACGTGACACCATATGGATGACGTGGCTGTAGTATTGTATCTGTCGGAGGAAGTCAATGCTGACCTTGCCGCCGCTACGGCTTAGGTCGTTGCGAGCAAGGTCCACGAGCATGATGTGCTCGGCATTCTCTTTTTCGTCATCAAGCAGGGCTGCGGCGAGTTCGCGGTCGCGCTGGTCATCGCCTGTGCGCTTGAATGTCCCGGCGATAGGGTCTATATAGGCGGTGTCACCCTTGACGCGCAGGTGGGTTTCGGGCGACGAGCCAAACATGCGGAAGTCGCTGAAATCAAAGTAGAAGAGGTATGGTGACGGATTGACGCAGCGCAGTGCGCGATACACGTTGAATTCATCGCCGCTGAAACGCTGTTCGTGGCGGCGTGACAAGACTATCTGGAACACATCACCGCGCAGGGCGTGGTGTATCCCTTTTTTCACCATGTGGATATAGTCGTCATCAGTTATGGGCGATGTCGGTTCGCCGATGAGTTGGAAAGGATATTGGGCTATATTGTTATTGTGGATGACGCTGATAAGCTCGTCGATGCCTGACGTTTCACCCGGCAGTATGCGCTCATAGATGGTCAGCTCGTTTTTATAGTGGTTGAGGCTGATCACATAGCGGTAGAAGATATACTTCATGTCAGGGATGCAGCGGAATTTTTCTTCACGCTGGCGGATGTCGACCTTCTCGAAGTAGCGCACAGCATCGTAGGCTGTGAAACCAAAGAGCACATTGCCCTCTGCGCTGTCTCCCTCAAAGTCATAGCTGCGGAGATAGGCATTGAAGGCCGGTATCACTCCCTCGGAGTCCGTCACGGCGACAGTCTCTGTTGATCCGTCGGGGCGCGTGGTGGTGATGCGTTCGTCATGGACGGTAAAGGCTCCTGTTGGCTCTACTCCGATATAGCTCATGGCGTTGGACGATGTGTGGTAGTCAGAACTTTCGAGCAGGGCCGATGACGGATGCAGGTCACGTATTTTAAGATACAGGCTGACAGGGGTTTCGAGGTCGGCCGGGATGATGCGTTTGTTGATATGTATTTTGCAGCTCATGGGTTCCTGGTTATTGATGGGTTAGATATGTGTGGAGGTCTTTGTCGCCGCGGCCCGAGAGATTGATGACCACGGTGTCGTCAGGTGAAAACCGTTTCAGGTCGAGCACTCCGAGGGCATGTGCGCTCTCGAGGGCCGGGATGATGCCTTCGGTGCGTGTGAGGTTGTAGGCTGCATCCAGGGCCTGGCGGTCGGTTACCGGGAGCACTTCGGCACGCCCCGAGGTGGCCAAGAAGGCATGCAGCGGACCTATGCCCGGATAATCGAGACCGGCCGATATGCTGTATGGCTCTATAATCTGTCCGTCAGACGTCTGCATCACGTATGTACGCGCCCCGTGGATTATTCCTTCAGATCCGGCGCACATGGTGGCGGCTGTCTCCGGTGTGTTGGCTCCCAGTCCGGCTGCTTCGGCGGCAATCAGCCTGACCGATGGCTCGTTGATGAAGTGGTAGAATGCTCCGGCGGCATTGCTGCCTCCGCCCACACATGCTATCACATAGTCGGGAAGCTCGGAGCCTGTCATGGTCAGGAGCTGGGAGCGTATTTCCTCGGAAATCACGCTCTGGAAATAGGCCACAATCTCAGGGTAGGGGTGTGGGCCGACTGTCGAGCCTATGATATAGTAGCTGTCGGGGTTGCAGCACCAGTCGCGTATGGCTTCGTTTGTGGCATCTTTCAGTGTCATGTTGCCCGAGGTGACCGGCTCTACACGAGCACCGAGCATCTGCATGCGCTGCACATTGGGTTGCTGGCGCTCTACGTCGGTCTTGCCCATGTACACGACACACTCCATGCCGAGAAGCGCACATACTGTGGCTGTGGCTACGCCATGCTGGCCGGCCCCGGTCTCGGCTATGATGCGGTGTTTGCCCATGCGTTTGGCGAGCAGAGCCTGTCCGATAGCATTGTTGATTTTGTGCGCTCCTGTATGGTTGAGGTCTTCGCGTTTTAGATAGATGTTGGTGCCATACTGTTGGCTCAGGCGGTTGGCGCGGTATAGGGCTGACGGGCGTCCTACATAATCACGCATCAGCCGGTCAAATTCGCTCATGAACTCTTCATCGTTGACGTAGCGGTCAAAGGCCTCTCCAAGCTCCTTGACATTGCGATGGAGGATTTCGGGGATATATGCCCCTCCGAAACGTCCGTAGTAGCCGTTAGTGTCTACGGGAAGCAGTCGTTGGTATTTTTTCATATTGTAGTGGATTATGATGATAAGCGGTGATAAAAAAAGAAGCCATCAAGTAGTGTTTACTCGATGGCTCCGTTATAAAGTTATGGGAGAAATGTCAGACGCCTTGTGTCAGAATCTCGTCGGTGTATATGCGTGCATGAGTGCCATCGATGTTTTACTACCGATGCGCCACCAACGATTGACTGATGTAATAGCGTTATACATATTCTGTTGCACTAAAGATGTTGCAAATATATAGTGTTTTGGATTAGTGTGCAAGTTTTTGCTATAAATTTTTTGCAGGTGCAATCAAATTTCTACTGTTTTGATCCGGATGACGGCTATTTGATGCGGAACATGTAGCCTGCGGTAACCTCTATGGAACTGGGTCGGGATGAGGAAAATACCGCTTTCTTGTCAGAGTCAAAGAGGTTGCCGAGTCCGAAATAATAGCGGGCTTCAATCAATACGCTGTTTCGGGGGTTGATTTTCCATTCCGCGCCTATGCCGGCGGTGATGCCATAGTCTATCTTGTTTTTGATGGGCATGGTCATCTGCGCCGTCTCGCGCGAATTGACGGGATAGCCTTTGACACCATTGATGTTGTTATAGTCAAAATTGGCCTTGGCGCTGTTGGCTATCATAAAGGCTATTTCAGGTCCGAGGTTGATGATGCAGTTGAATTTCTTCGGCCCGAAATATATATGCGTCATCACGGGGATGTTGATGTAGGTCAGACTCCGGCTGAACGAAAAGTCCTGCCCCGGATCATAGCTTTCTTTCCATCCGCGTTGGCTTATGTTGATTTCGCCGATGACACCGACATGCTTTTCTTCGGTATATCTGACCACCGCACCTACGGTCCACCCCATCAGCATGGATTCGGGGACTTTGGGCATGAAGGATACATTAGACATGGTGACACCGGCTCTGGCTCCTACTGACAGGTTGGAACGGTAGGTTCTCTGGGCATGTCCTGACGGAGTGAGGGCTATGCCCAAGGCTGTAACCAGGCCCAAAGCCACGTATTTCAATGTATGTGATTTCTGCATGGGGGATATGTGTCAGGAGCTTGTCAGATGTCCTGATAGTCTACGGTGCCACCAGGACGGTAGGTGATGAGCATCAAGCGTTCGTTGTACCAGCCGGCATCCGGATTGTCGGAGGCTTTGCGGAATTTGAATCCGTTTTGTACACCCTGATAGGGCGGAATCTCGTTAGAAAAATCTCCGTTGTTGGACTTGAGCGAACGGAGCAGGAAGATGCCGCTGTCAAAGCCCATGATGCCCGGACGCGGCACGGACGGGCTTATCAGAGTGCCGTATTTCTCTTTGTATGATTCTATGACGTGCTTGGTATAGCGGTCATCGCTGTCATCCACGAAACGCGAATAGTATGTGGCGTTGAGCTTGTGGAGATTGTCAAGTGTCTCGCCTCGGTAGGTAATCCATTCGGGATAGCCGAATACGGTCAGGTCGCCGGTGCTGTTGTCTTTAAACTTCAGGATGGCGTCAAGTGTGCGGTTGAGGTCGCGCTGTGAGCCTTGGGTGGGCACGAAAACATAGTCTGTGGTGGCCGACAGTGATGCCAGATCATCGGGCGAGAGGTCACCTGAATAGGGAATGGTGATGTATTTTATGCCATCGGCTGTCAGTCTGGCCTTTATGTCGGTCATAAACTGGTTGCGCTCACCCTGAGCATCGTCTTTCACGAGCAGTACAGGTATGTGGTGCTTGTATTTGTCGATGAACCCTTCCACAGCCTTGGCATACATCACGTCCTGAGGCACGCTGGCCTGCATCATGGCCGGATTGGTCATATAGCTCTTGTCCCTCACATTGAAGAGGTTGAATACCATCACGTCATTGGCGCGGCCAAACTCGCCTACCATATCCAGGCCGCCTTTGAGGTCGGCAGGAGGAATGATGACCTGCATATGCTTCAGTTCGGGCTTGGCAAGGATATTCTTCAGATTGTCTGTGGAGCTGGCCACATCATATGTGGTGATGTGTATGGGGCGGTCAAGCTCGCGGAGTGTGTCTACCGCGAGGAGGAAGCCCTTATAAAATTCCAGACTGTACTGGGCTTCACGGCTCTTCTTCTGCGAGTCAAGGTCAAATGAGAGCAGCACGGCGATGTCAATGCTCGAGGCGTCGCGTTTGCGCTGCGAGCGTATCTGCGACTCCACATTGCGCACTATCTCATGGTTGGTCATGGGCGTTGCGGATGAGCCTGTAGCGGTCGACGGTTTGGATGTGGTAGTGGCGGTGTTGTCGTCAGTGGCTGAGGGTATGATGAGTGTCATGCCGGATTTCAGGCCTGAGCGTATCGCCGGGTTGGCATCCATAAGTTGCTCTGTGGTGATGCCGTAGCGGTGGGATATGCCGTAGATGGTCTCGCCTTTGACCACATCGTGGGTCACTGTGCGGTGCTTCGGTTCGGTGGCGTTCTTGGAGTCGGTCTTGCCGTTGTTGCTGCCTGTGGCCGCAGAGGTTGTAGCCGAGGGGCTTGCGGTGTCCGTCTTGACACCGTCGAAATCTTCGGCAGGGAAGTACAGGATGTCGTTGGCTTTCAGGCCGTCATATACCGTAGGGTTGTAGAATATAATCTGTTCCTGTGTCAGACCGAGTCTGCGGCTGAGAGAGTACAAGGTCTCTTTTTTGATTACTTTGTAGCGGTAATACTTTTTGCCGTTGACAAATGTGGTCGGAAGATCTGTCACCGACGACGCTATGGCCGACAGCCCTATGGCTGCTGCCGCTATCATGGTGATGGCAGAGCGTCGGTAGCTCCGGAATATGGAGGGTAGATGTATCATGACATTCAATATGTTGGTTTTGGAGGTGGATGTTTGGCTCTGTATCAGTCAAACATGCCCTCTATAGAGGTTTCTGTAGCATTGTTGTCGGCATCTGACATGTCATCGCCTTCGCCGAAGTAATCTTTGCCACAGAGGTCTACATCGGCAGGGAACTCGAATTTGGTAGCCTGGCTGTAGGGGAGTGACTTGTCGGCATAGACCTTCTTCATAAACAGGCCGTAGATCGGGAGTGCCATTGCGGCTCCCTGTCCGTAGGCCATGGTGTTGAAGTGTATGTAACGTTCGTCTCCGCCTACCCATGTGCCGGCCACAATCTCAGGAGTGAAGCCCATGAACCATCCGTCGGCATTGTAGTTGGTGGTACCGGTCTTGCCTCCCATCTCGGCTGTCAGATTGTAGGGCGGACGGCGCACACGCGAACCTGTACCTCCGCTCACCACGTTCATCAGCATTGACAGGATGCGGTAATAAGCTTTCTCGCTTATGACCTCGGTGTACCGGGGCGTAAATTCGCTTATGATGTTGCCCTGGGCATCGGCTATGGCGGTGACATACATCGGAGCCGCACGCATGCCCTTGTTGGCGAAAGCTGTGTAGGCGCTTACCATCTCCTGTACTGACACATCGCACGGACCGAGCGACAGCGACATCACGGGGTCAAGATGGGAGTTGATGCCGAAGTTGCGCATCTGTCTGACGAGTTCGGCCGGTGACAGCTCGCTGATAAGGCGTGCGGAAATCCAGTTGTTGGAGTTGGTCAATGCCCAGCGCAGGTCAACCATCTCTCCGACACGAGCTTTGCCGGCATTACGCGGCATCCATACATTGCCGGCTTCGTCGGTGATGACAGGCTGTGTGTTTGAAAACACGTCGCAGGGGGTGAAGCCTTCCTCCATCGCATATGTGTAGAGGAACGGTTTTACGGTAGAACCTATCTGTCGGCGTCCGGTCGACACCATGTCATACTGGAAGAACGGGAAGCTCGGGCCTCCTACGTAGGCCTTGACGGCTCCCGTCTTGGGGTCCATGGCCATGAAGCCTGTGCGCAGGAATGATTTGTGATACAGCAGGGAGTCCATCGGGGTCATAACCGTGTCGACGATGCCGGCATAGCTGAATACCTTCATGTCACGCGGAGTGCGGAATGCCTCCTCTATCTCCTCGCGGCTCTTGCCGCCGGCCTTCATGGCTCGGTAGCGTTCGGTCTGCTTCATTGCCACCTTGATGAGGTGGTTGAGGCGGATTTCACTGATTTCAGCGCGGTTGCCTGTGTAGGGACCATACTTGTTGCCTCGCTTTTCGCGGAAGAAAGCCGGCTGCAGATAGCCTCCGAGATGTTCCTGTACGGCTTCTTCGGCATATTGCTGCATGCGCGAGTCGAGGGTGGTGTATATCTTCAGACCGTCGTTATATATGTCGTAGCGGCTGCCGTCGGGCTTGGGATTCTTCTCAACCCAGCCATAAAGGGGGTTTGTGGCCCATTGGAGGGAGTCATCGGAGTATTTCTGCATCTCCCATGAGGCATATTCACTCTTGACGGGGAATTTGGCACGCAACATGCGGCGAAGCTCCTCGCGGAAATACGGTGCCGGGCCGGCTTTGTGGTCCACACGGTGGAAATCCAGCTCTATGGGGAGCGCTTTGAGCGAATCGGCCTCGGCTTCGGTGAGCATGTAGGCTGCTACCATCTGGTCAAACACCACGTTGCGGCGTTCGCGTGTGCGCTCGGGATGGCGTACAGGATTATAGAGCGACGGGTTTTTGACCATACCTACGAGCATGGCTGCTTCCTGTATGTTGAGCTGCGAGGGGAGCTTGCCGAAATATACCCATGCTGCCGATTTGATGCCTACGGCATTGTAGAGGAAGTCAAACTGGTTGAGATACATCTTGATAATCTCATCCTTGCTGTAATAACGCTCCAGTTTGACCGCTATCATCCACTCTATGGGCTTCTGCATGGCGCGGCTCAGGATGTTGTTGCTCTTGGGTGAGTAGAGCTGCTTGGCGAGCTGCTGGGTGATGGTGGAGCCGCCGCCGGCATTTTTCTGTCCCATAAGCAGAGTCTTGGTGGCGACACGCATGAGCGCACGCGCATCTATGCCCGAGTGCTCGCGGAATCGGGAGTCCTCGGTAGCTATGAGCGCATTGGTGACATGGGGCGATATTTCATCGAAATCGGCATAGACGCGGTTGCCTGTGTTGCGGAAGAAGCGTCCGAGTTCCTGACCGTCAGACGAGTATATAACTGACGCGAATTTATCTTGTGGATTCTTAAGCTCTTCGATGTCAGGCATATATCCTATGACCCCATTGTATATGAGTATCAGGAATGTGAGTATGGCTGCTATGGCGAGGCCGAAGCACACCCACATCATGGGGATGAGCCTGCGGACCATAGGCATCTTGGTTTTGGATTTGGCCGGTTTCATTATCCGAAAGAGGTTAATATGGAGTGGGCTGCGGATACAGGCCATGCACCCGCAAGTAACGATATAGGTGCAAAATTAAGCAATATTTCCGACATCCGCAATGTGTATGAGGCTAACCTTGCCGCCTTGTATGCCTCCATGCCGCCGCCGCTGACCATAAAGGGGCCGATGGGGCAAAACAATAGCCTCGGCCTTGGTGTTATTATAGGTGAATTAAATGTGATTATGCTGTCGGCATGAATGTCGCTTTTTCGAGTCGGCGGAGCAAGGAGCCGATGGAGGGAAAGACTAAAATTTGAGATTAATATAACTTGATTACTATCATGAGACAATTTTTACTTTCTGTTATGGCGTTTATCGCATTGCCGTTTGTGGCTAATGCTGTGATAAGCGAGGACGACACTCCCCCGGTAATGAATGAGGCCGATGGCAGCATTCTTGACCCCAACGAGGGACATGTGTTTGATTCTATAAAGAACGATGATGAGACTGCGATGTTTGTCCGCGACTATATCCAGTCAAATTATATAGCTAAAAGTGTCCCCAGCCCCCTTGATGCTGACTACTATCTTGACATGTTTAAAGACAATAAGCTGATTCCTCTGCGCTACGACGAAGCGGAGGGCTGCTACATGTGTAATATATCCCGTCTCGACAGCGAATGGAAGATTTATGCCAAAGGTTATTTTGAGTCCAACGACAGTGACCGTAACCAGTATATTTTCGGTACCAACGAACAGTATGCACCGCAGGGATGCGGAGGAAGCGCATATTACATGAACTCTACCGAATGGCGAAAAATGTCGAATCCGGGAGCTAACTGTAACATTCAGATTCCGCAGGGTAGTCAGGATACCAATCGCGTGTTTTTCAATTGTACGCTTAAGTTCCGCACAACCAGCGGTGACAATTGGCACGGGGAGTTTATCATGACCGGCACCCAGGTCGGAAGCGCTCCTGCTCTGGCCATCGAGGGAAAAGGGACGGCTATCTCTTCATTTGCCGGACATGTTGATTTCACTATCAAGCCATCGGGCGTGTATGAGCCGGAAAATCAGACATATACGGTGGTGATGTCTTATACTGACCGCTATGGAGATCCGCAGTCGATGACAACGGATGTGAAAGGTCTGACAGGTACTTTTGAGAACGTAGCTGTCCTTAAGGGTGGTGCTACCACCGTGTTCAAACTTGAGGCGTCGGGCATGGCTCTCCCGGTTTACAACAGTCAGGGACAGTATGACGGTAAGACTCAGGACCTCTCGGCTGTCGGGGATGCGTACATCACTACATTTGCCGAGCCTTATATCATGGGGTCTATCAAGGATATTGAATGGGAGCCTGTAAACCTGCTTAAACAGGTGGATGAGCCCCTACATCCAGGATATGCAAAGTCGATAGGAGCGGGCACTCCGCTTTGTGAGGTCGACCCTAATCACCAGAGGGCTTACACCACTATGGTGTGGGGAGATGTGCAGTTCATATCAGAGGGCGAAAACACGGCTTCAACAAATGTGATGAGGTACAGATTCATAACTACGCTGCCAACGAGTGAATCCGACAGCGATCCTTGGGCATCGGTTGACTCCGGCAAGCAGTATTTCCCGATGCCGGGTAAGGTGTTCGCTCCAAACACGGTCGCTTGTGTGACGAATTCAAGTGACTTAGCTGGAGCTGGAACTCAGGAGGCGTACAACATGGTTTCTACCTTCAAAAATGAGAAAAGCGGTGAAGTCGAATGGGTACAGGAATGGTATGATGCATCATATGAAGCAGTGCCTGGTGGCGTTATGACGGCCTGGCGTGCTAACAATAAGTCGGAGGATGGAAAGTATATCCTCTCGGGTACAGCCTCTCCCTATAATCCTGCTGACGGAAATTTGGCATACTATGTCTACCTTGATATGACGGAGGGAAAGCCTGCCCAGGCCATATATTGGAATTATACCAATGACCCTACGAGTGTGGATGATATATCCCAGGAGGCTGAGAACCGGACGCCTGACATAGTGGATGTGTATAACATGCAGGGCGTATGCGTAAGGCATAGTGTCCCGGTATCACAGGCCCTGGATAATCTTCCCGAAGGCATTTATATATACGGAGGCCACAAATACATGGTCCGCTGACACGGATAAGACAATATAACAGTCATAAAACAGAGAGCCTGGCTGCGTTGGCGGTCAGGCTCTCTGTTTTGTTCGGCTGATTAAGAGTTGGCTGTGGAGGCGTATCTCTCGGTCAGCTCAGTTCCTCTTCGTCGTATTTCTGATAGAGGAGGTCATTGTAGGGGAAGCGTGAGAGATGTATCTCGCGTGCTTTTTCGTATAGCAGATGGCGCAGTTCGTCGATGTTGGTGCCATCCTTGGCCGAGATAAACACGCAGTTGTCGTTCATGCGATTCATCCATGTGGCTTTCAGCTCGTCAAGGGGTATGTTCTCGCGTGTGCGTGGCGTCAGGTCGTCGGCATCCTTGGGCTGGTAGGAGAATGCGTCTATCTTGTTGAACACCATTATGACGGGCTTCTCCGCGCCTTTGCACAGGTCGTTGAGCGTCTTGTTGACCACTTCTATCTGGTCTTCAAAAGTGGGGTGGGATATATCCACCACATGCACCAGTATGTCGGCCTCCCTCACCTCGTCGAGAGTGGACTTGAACGAGTCGACCAGATGGGTGGGGAGCTTGCGTATGAATCCTACCGTGTCGGTGAGAAGAAACGGCAGATTCTCGATAGTCACTTTCCTGACGGTGGTGTCAAGGGTGGCAAACAGCTTGTTTTCGGCGAAAACCTCGCTTTTGCTGAGAAGGTTCATCAGCGTTGATTTGCCCACGTTGGTGTAGCCCACGAGTGCCACACGGGTCAGTTTGCCGCGGTTTTTACGCTGTATGGACTTCTGCTTGTCTATGCTCTTAAGCTCCTCTTTCAGTCGCGATATGCGGTCAAGGATGATACGGCGGTCAGTCTCAATCTGGGTCTCGCCAGGGCCGCGCATGCCTATACCGCCTCGCTGGCGCTCGAGGTGGGTCCACATGCGCGTCAATCGCGGTAGCAGATACTGATACTGGGCCAGCTCGACTTGCGTCTTGGCGTTGGCCGTCTGGGCTCTCTTGGCGAAGATGTCAAGGATGAGGCTTGTGCGGTCAAGAATCTTGACTTTAAGCTCTGATTCAATGTTGCTGACCTGTTTGCTTGTCAGGTCGTCGTCAAATATCGCCATGCCTATGTCATTGGCCTCGATATACTCGCGTATTTCCTCCAGTTTGCCTTTGCCCACGAATGTACGTGGGTTGGGGTAATCGAGCTTCTGCGTGAACGTCTTGACAGTCTCCGCACCGGCAGTGTCGGCCAGAAACTCCAGCTCGTCGAGATACTCCTGGGCTTTGGTCTCGCTCTGGGTAGGAGTGACCAGCCCGACGAGCACCGCGCGCTCCGTCACCTCCTTATTTAATATCATGTCTTTCATATCCAGCTCTTGTCCGAAATATTAGTGATTGCATTTTAATTTATTAAACAATCTATCCCCACAAAAGTACACAAAATTTCTCATTCCCCCTCTCCATCCTGCATTTCGTTCTTGAATCTGCATTTAAGAGTGTCCGTTCCTGAAAATGGTTGACTCGGTTTTGTATGTTTACTGATATTGGTTTA